>Ga0116151_10000858_pt1 | contig 28233 bp, 24 predicted proteins | sample AD_UKC117_MetaG_FD_89893 | JGI IMG/M metagenome (GOLD analysis project Ga0116151, IMG submission 89893) | Active sludge microbial communities of municipal wastewater-treating anaerobic digesters from Hong Kong - AD_UKC117_MetaG | ecosystem: Engineered > Bioreactor > Anaerobic > Digestate... | reverse complement strand
GCTTTTATAGCCCCAAGCGCACATGCTTCATCTCCTTGAAGCAGAACGAACTCACGCATCTTCTTTCACCGCCTCCAATTCCTTAACATCAATCGCGAAATCCGGACAGGCGTTTTCGCACATTAAACAACCAATGCAGGTTTTTTGGTCAATGATCTGCGGCCTGCCAAGCTCTCCCTTTGTGATTGTCTTGGTGGGACATATCCAATAACAAATCCCACATCGCTTACACAGAGTATGATTGATATTCACCTGATATTGCTTCTTCACAGCCATGACATCCTCCCGCACCAAATCATATTATTGAAAGGAATACACCCGCAGCAACCGCCGATCCGATGACTCCTGCGATATTCGGACCCATAGCGTGCATCAGGACGAAGTTCGTCGGATCCTCCTCCGAAGCAACCTTCTGAGCGACTCTTGCAGCAGTAGGAACTGCCGAGACCCCGGCGGCACCGATCAAAGGATTTACCTTGCTCTTACAGAACAGATTCATAAACTTCGCGAAGAGAATCCCCGAAGCAGTTGCAACAACGAAGGCTGCACAGCCCAGCCCCAAAATCATTATACTCTCCAGTGTTAGAAATATCTTGCCATCAGCCTTTGCTCCTACTGAAACACAAAGCAAAATGATCACAGTATCGGAGATGTATTTGCCCGAAGCTTCAACCAGTCTCTTTGTTCTTCCGTTTTCCCTAAGAAGATTACCGAGCATCAACATTCCTACCAGAGGGAGCGCCTGAGGAACAATAAGAGAGATCCCAATAGTCGCGACTACCGGGAAGACAATTCTCTCTAGCTTCGAAACCTTTCTAAGCTTCTTTCCCATTGTTATTGCCCGTTCTTTACGAGTAGTAAATAGTCTCATTATCGGTGGCTGAAGAACTGGTATAAGAGCTATATAAGAGTAGGAAGCGATCGCGATTATTGGAAGAAACTGTGATTCCATAATGCTTGCAACATAGATTGAGGTTGGTCCGTCCGCACCACCAATTATCGCTATGGATGCCGCATCCGAAAGGGAAAAACCTAGAATATTCGCTGCAAGAAAAGTTAAAAAAATCCCTATCTGTGCAGCAGCACCCAAAAAGAGAGTCTTAGGGTTTGCCAGCACGAAAGAGAAGTCGGTAACAGCGCCAATGCCAAGAAATATCAAAGGTGGATAGATCCCCAGCATCAATCCCTGCTGCAAAATCCACATGATCCCGGTTCCGGGAGTGAAGACACCGGTTACTTCCGGAGGGATGTTTGCAATAACCATGCCAAAGGCAATTGGAACAAGAAGAAGTGGTTCGGCATCCTTTGCAACCGCCAGATAGATTAGAATTCCCGCGATTACAAACATAACCCAGTTTTCCCAGCTTACCGTAGCGAATCCTGTCTGTGATAGATATCCCGAGATTAACGCCATCATGATAGGCAAACCTCCAAAATAGTAAAGACCGTGCCCTCAGGCACGGTCTGAATAATCCCTAACGATTCTTTACTACTGCCTGAGCTGCTGCAAGTCGAGCAACTGGAACTCTGTAAGGTGAACAGCTAACATAGTTAAGACCTACAATATGACAGAATTCAATAGATGAAGGCTCTCCACCGTGTTCGCCGCATATTCCGACCTTCAGATCCGGCCTAACTGAGCGTCCTCTCTCTGTTCCCATCTTCACAAGCTGACCTACTCCAAATCTGTCGAGCTTCTGAAATGGATCGTTCTCCAGAATCCCCTTTTCCATGTAATGTCCAACGTATTTGCCGTAATCGTCTCTACTGAATCCGTATGTCATCTGAGTTAGATCATTGGTTCCGAAGCTAAAGAACTCTGCTTCCTTGGCAATTTCGTCTGCAGTCAGTGCCGCTCTCGGAACCTCAATCATTGTACCCACTTTGTATTCAAGATTCAGCCCTGACTTGGAAATAATCTCATCAGCCGCATTCACAATGATCGATTTCACGTACTTAAGCTCCTTCAGCTCAACGATCAGAGGAATCATTATCTCGGGAATCACTGATTTTCCTTCTTCAACCAACCTCAACGCAGCTCCAATTATCGCTTTGGTCTGCATTTCAGCAATCTCGGGATAAACTACAGCCAACCTGCATCCCCTGAATCCCATCATCGGATTGAACTCATGAAGATCTTCGATTGTCTCCTTTAATTCCTGATATGTCATACCCATCTCTTCGGCTAACTCTTTTATATCCTCTTCTTCTTTTGGAAGGAATTCGTGAAGTGGTGGATCAAGAAGTCTGATCGTAACGGGGAGTCCTTCCATGGCCATGAAAATACCGTAGAAATCATCTTCCTGCATAGGGAGAAGCTTTGCAAGGGACTTCTCTCTCTGCTCTTTGGTATTTGATGTAATCATCTGTCTCACAGCAAAAATCCTATCCTCCTGGAAGAACATGTGCTCCGTCCTTGTGAGTCCAATTCCTTCCGCTCCGAATTCCCTGGCTACCTGTGAATCCTTAGGAGTATCTGCGTTAGTTCTAATTCCGAGCTTCCTGATCTCATCGGCCCATCCAAGAAGCTTTGCTAGCGGACCTTCCAAACCCTGAGGCTTAATTGAATCCAGCTTTCCCATGAAAACCTCTCCAGTGGTCCCATCAATGCTTATCCATTCGCCTTCTCTTATAGTCTTCCCGTTAACTTTCATTACTCTGGTTTTCTGATCTACTTCAACGGCTTCACAGCCCACAATGCAGGTCTTTCCCATTCCTCTGGCTACAACCGCAGCATGTGAAGTCTTTCCACCAGTCGAGGTGAGGATTCCTTGAGCAGCAGCCATTCCGGCTATGTCTTCCGGAGAAGTCTCTGGCCTCACAAGGATCACAGTCTTACCCTCTTCTCTCACAAGTCTTTCAGCAGTATCGGGATCGAATGCAACTATACCTGCTGCCGCTCCGGGCGATGCCGCGATGCCTTTGGCTAGAACTTCTGCGCTCTCCATAGTCTCCTTCGTGAAATACGGGTGGAGGAGCGTCTCGATATGCTCAGGTGTAACTCTCATGATCGCTTCTTCCTTTGAAATCCTTCCCTCTTCTGCCAGATCAACTGCGATCTTCACGCTCGCATATGGTGTCCGTTTCCCATTTCTGGTCTGAAGCAAATAAAGAGTTCCGTGCTCAACGGTGAACTCGATATCTTGCATGTCTCTATAGTGGTTCTCCAGTTTAGTAAATATTTCCAGGAGCTGGTCATAAACTTCAGGATTAATTTCTTGAAGCTTTGTAAGCGAGAATGGAGTTCTTGTTCCTGCAACTACATCTTCTCCCTGTGCATTTGGAAGATACTCGCCATAGAACTGCTTCTCGCCGGTATTTGGGTCCCTCGTAAATGCGACTCCGGTTCCACTGTCCTCTCCGGTGTTCCCGAAAACCATAGCAACGATGTTAACCGCAGTTCCAAGGAGTTCTCCCTCTTTCACGCCATTGAGGGCCCGGTACTTTATTGCTCTCTCGTTCATCCAACTTCCAAATACTGCATCAATCGCCATCCATAGCTGCTTCCATGGATCCTGAGGGAACTCTTTGCCGGCCCTCTTGTAGACCTCAAGATACCTCTCTACAACGTCTTTCATGTTTTCTGCATCCAATTCTGTATCAAGCTTAACTCTCTTTTCCCTTTTCACAGAAGCCAGCGCATTTTCGAACTCGGAGTGCTCTATCTTCAGCACAACATCGCCAAACATCTGAAGGAATCTCCTGTAAGCGTCATAACAGAACCTGGGATTGCCCGATTCCTTGATCATGCCGTTAACCGTTTCGTCGTTAAGACCAAGATTGAGGATAGTATCCATCATGCCGGGCATTGAAATCGCTGCGCCAGACCTTACAGAGACAAGTAAAGGTCTCTCTGCAGATCCGAATCCTTTTCCTGTTTCCTCCTCCAGTAGCTTTACGGCTTCCTGGACATCCTTTTCCAAAGTAACCGGATATGTCTTCCCGTGATCGTAGTAATACTTGCATACCTCGGTAGAAATAGTGAAACCCGGGGGAACAGGTATCCCTATCTTAACCATCTCAGATAGATTGGCTCCTTTTCCGCCGAGAAGGTTTTTCATTTTCGCGTCGCCTTCGGCTTTCAACTTTCCAAAATAGTACACATACTTCTCTGACACTTTGTTTCCTCCCTTCCTGAAAGCATATTCGAATGATTATATCATAGCCAGTGAATCGGGGTGTTTAGCTACCTTTCTAATGTTGAAGGTCTCTTTCCACTGAGACTTATGTTCAGAAAAGTTGAGAAGAATAGTGACTTCAATTCTGAGGATGTTGGAAAAACAGCAGAGCCGCCATGAGGCAGCCCCAAAACTTAACATTGGCTAACTTAATCTATTAAGCCTAATCCCTTTAGGAACCCTTCGGCAACTTCATCTGGCTCGTAACCTCCTGCGTCCACCAGGTAATTCAGCCTGATCATTATTGGTTCTGTAAGATAGACAAATATTGGCCTTAAGATCTCCTCAATCTCAGGATGGCTTTCAAGAACTTCCTTACGTACGGTTACGGCAAGATTATATGACGGGAAGAAATTCTTAGTGTCTTCAAGTACAAGCAAGTACTTTTCCAACTTTCCGTCAGTAGAGAAGACCATGGCGATGTCGATCAGCTTTTTATCAAGTGCCTCATAAGTCAGCCCGATCTCCATTGTCTTAACCTGCCTCTTCTCGACAGAAAACTCGTAAGTCTCACTCATAAGCCAGAACCCATCATCTCTTTCAAGAAATTCGTACACGATTCCAAAGAGAAGATCAGGGTCATCGTGAGTTAGTTCAGCGAGATCTTCAAGAGTCTGCAGTCCATGCTCAGCAGCGAAATCTCTTCTCACAGCTAACGCATATGTATTATTGAAATCAGCCATGTCAAGCCATACGATTCCATTTTCGAGATCTTCCGCCTTCACGGCTTCCTACAGAGCCAAAGGATCTCTAATCATCTTTTCATGCCCTAGATATGTGGGCTAGGCTGTTCCCGTGTAGTCAGCATATAGATCGATCTGCCCGGTTTCGAGTGCGCTTCTTGCAACGAACGAACTCATTCCAAAACTCTCAGTCACCCTGAACCCAGCATCTCTAAGAAGCTGTGATATCATGCTACTGACGATGTACTGTTCTGTGAAGTTCTTTGCTCCAACATTCAGTCTTGTCTGACCAAACGATAGAGTTGTCACGACAACAATTAATAGTGCTACTATTAGCAGTCTTTTCAATTTAGACACCTCCGTGTTCATTATGTTCTGAGGCCTTTCGAAGTCAGTGCTTTTTCCGGAAGGCCAAGGATTATATCAACTGCCACAGCCAGTAAGGTTACTGGTATGGCTCCGGCAATTATCATTGGGCCTCTTGTCATGCGAAGTCCCTGAAGATGATCTCCCCAAGGCCACCTGCTCCAATTGACGCGGCAATAGCAGCAGTACCGATATTTATTGTCGCCGAACTTCTAATTCCCGAAAGCATTGTTGGAACTGTGACAGGCATTTCCACCTTCCACAATATCTGCCTGTTAGTCATCCCCATTCCTTTAGCTGCCTCTATCATTCGAGGATCAACTGAATTCACAGCTACTACTGTATTCCTTATAACAGGCAGGAAAGAATAGATCACAAGGGCAATAACCGCCGGTGTGACACTAATACCCGCTTTCAGCGGAGCAAGCAGAACGATCATATAACCGAAGAGAGCTAGACTGGGAATCGTCATTAGTATGCCCGCCCCATAGAGAGCTATCGACGAAACCTTCTTATTCTTTGAGACGTTTATCCCAATGGGTACTCCAATTCCAATCGCAATAGGTACCGCTATCGCGATGATCTTTATGTGATTCAGCAGCTCTATCAAAACGAGGTCGTAGTTTCTTCCCAGATACTAAAAAAACCCCATATGCTTCTCCTTCCAGAAGTTCCGACAAAGAGCCGGAGAAAACTTTGTGGCCAAGACCTTCCCCCAAGAAACAGCTATTCACTTTCAGCATCAAGATTATCTTATGATCCGAGTTAAATAGATAATGCTAGTTTTGACAGGATCTTAACCAGAATAATTTAATCAATAGACTATCATTGCATACCTGCTATATCACATCTAGCGAGTGTATCTCAAAGAATATGGCATGAATAAATGAAGAGTAGCAGAATTTGTGAGGTTTGTTTTAAGAGCATTATGCGCTAGAAATAACTGTTAATTAAGTTAATCACCGCTTAACGCTAATTCTCTTTATGAAGGTCATTTGACTTACGATAATCACCGTCATAAGGACTGAGGCCATGATTCCCATACTCTTGAGACTCGTCCACACTTGAAGAAAATACCCCCCTAGAAGCGGACCAACACCAAAGATCACACCAACCATCGACTCGTGAAATCCTCCCTGCTTTCCGTGATCATCGTCCTGCGAATTGAGGCCATAGAAAATCGCAAACGTATAGGGAACAGCGTATGTGGCACCAGAAAACAGAGTCGACAGAAAGAATGTGAGTGCCGTTTCGGGCATAAAAAAGGTTGTAATTGCTGCGACAAATACTGCCGTCATAATGAATAGAGATACTCGTGGACTACCAACCCAGAAGCGAAAGAAACTCATGAATATGAACGACAGAAAGACCCCAATGTTAGCACCTACAGTTAGGAAGCCAACACTTTCCAGCGGGATCCCTGTTGAAGATATTAGCTTGGGAAATAGAGCCATTCCACTCGTATAGATAACACCGGCAAGCAGAAAAGTGACCCTATAGACCCTTCTGTAGTCTCGTATATTGGGCAAGTCGATTTTGCCAAAGGACTCTTTCAGTCTAGAATCATAAGGACCGGGAAGCAACTCACCATACTTCTTCATATGGTATCTTATGTGAATAGCGCCGAATAGACTGAGAAGTATGCCGTAAGCGAAGACCGCTATTGGATATCTTTGAATAAGGAAAGGGCCGAGCGCCATTCCTAACATGTTTCCGGCACTCCAGGAAAGAACGAAACGAATAACGGTTGCAGCGGGATCGACTCCTTCTGCTCTTTCTGACTTTGAAAGCAATCCCTCAATTGATGGAAAGAAAAAGCCGAAGAATATGTTCATTCCTATCGCAGATACGACCAAATCAATCGGATGTGCCCAGAAGAACCCGTATACGAGTGAGATCGCCATAATAATCATTCCAGAAGAGAGATTCCTCTTGAAGCCAGTCCTGTCACCCATCCTTCCAAACACCAGAGCAGAGAAAACATAGAATAAGCAGCCCAAGAAATTTATCAGACCTATCGCTAGGTACGACAAACCCCACTCTGCGGCCTTTGTATTTATCGATGAAGTAAGCAAGTAGAGTAGTATCGAAAAGGAGAATGCATAGAAGTTGAATGCGTGGAAAAAGCTCTTCATCACTGTACCGCCTCTCTTAAAGGTTTAATAAGGAAGATCTAACAGAGCATTGGACTGTAAGTATTCTACCCTATCAGATATCACGCGTCACGGTTGCGAAGTAAGAACTCTCTAGCATCTACGGAACTCTTGCCCTCTTTGAGCATCGAAACCATTGTTCTCCTTGTTTTCCTGGACATAATCCAATTGAAAAAGGAGGCCGTCGGCCTCCTTTTTCGATAGTGCATTTATCTACTGTTCAGCCACTTTTCGCAGGATTTCTTGTTCAGCCCACGCAAGACCTTCTTCGACAGTCCTCTTCTGGTTTATCACATCTCCTACCATAGTTCCAAGAACAGTCCTTACATCGTCCCACAGTGCAACATTAGGATCAACCGAGCCAAACGGGATCTGGCTGATTGGAACAAGTACAGTTGGGTTCTGTTCTTCATATGCCTTCCACTGGGGAGTTGTCAGAGCGATCTCCGTTACTGGCATGTATCCTGTTTTTACGGACCAATATGCCTGGATTTCCGGGCTAACGAGATACTTCATGAACTTCCAAGCAGCTGCTTTTTGCTCCGGTGTGATGCCGGTGAACATAACAACGTCCGTTCCAGCGAACGGTGGTGCCTGAACCTTCCACATAGGAACTGGAGCCCATGCCCAGCCGTGCTTTCCTCTGGAACCGGAGTCAACATAAGAAGCGGATGCGATCGTCTCAACGAACATAGCTATTTGGCCATCTCCAAACGGGGCGTCCAGGTATCCGCCCTGAAAAAGCGCAACCTTGTAGGTGTGAGCCATATCGTACATTAATTGAAGCGCCTCTTTAGCTTCAGGCGAGTTAATTATGACATCAACCGAACCGTCTGGCTTAATTTCAATTGCTTCCCCGCCATTGGCCCTCAAGAAAATCATGAAGTGATCGATCGTCGTTCTGAACCCAAAGCCATATTGATCAATCTGTCCGTCGTTGTTCTTGTCTTCAGTAAGCATCATCGCGGCAAAGAGAAGATCATCCATGGTCTTTGGTACTTCCAATCCGTATTCTTCAAAGAGATCTGTGTTATAGTACAGCACATAAGTACTCTTGTTGAAGGGAAGACCGTAGACAGTATCTCCCCATGTGACCATTCTCTTAAACGGGTCCCAGATTGCGGCCCATTCCTCATCGGTTAATCCAACTTCTGGATCGGAAATTAGCGAATTCAACTCTTGAACAGCACCTCGTGGTATTAACCTCGCGGTCCAATTACCATATGCCTGTGAAAGAGCGGGGAGGGTTCTACTTTCTGCGCTTACTAGCAGTTTCTGCTGCAAAGCACTGTAATTTCCCACGTAGATCGCTTTCACCTCAATGTCGGGGTTGGCTTCGTTGAAAGAATCTACAATTTCGTTGACCGTCGTTCCCTGAGCACCACCCATTGCATGCCAAAACTCAATCTCAGTCGCAGCAAGGGCGAACAACGAAAAAGACGCAATTAACAGAGCTAGAATAAGTTTCTTGCGCATTTCCCTACCTCCTTATAAGAAATGTCTAAGTAAACCAATTATACCATTATGCCCCATTCAAAAAGAACCTCCATAGTTGTTCTGAAAGTCTCTTCAATGGAGCCAGACGTTGAAACAACAACATTTGCTAACTCTCTATTGCGATCGAGATATGATTGCGAAGAAAGTATTGATTTGGCTTGAGATTCACTTATTCCTCTGTTCACAAGTCTTTGAACAGCTTCTTCATCTGCGCACTCAAACCAGATAATCTTGTCACAATAGCTAGATAGCCCGATTTCATGAATCAGCGCACCATCAAATAAAAGGAGATCGGAATCGCTTCTCTCAACAATTTCCAGTGCCTTCTTCTTAATAATCGGGTGTACTATCTGATTGAGTCTGTCCAGCAAGCTTCCATCTCGGAATACAATCCTAGAAAGCTTCTTTCTGTCTACTTCGTCACAGGTAAGAATCCTTTTTCCAAATGAGCAAACTATCTCTTGTTTCGCTTCGATCAAAGAACTGTGACCAATTTCGTCAAGGGAGATCCGTTCGATACCAAGTTTTTCAAGACGCTCAGCTATCGTGGATTTGCCACTTCCGGCTTTGCCAGCAAGCCCTATAACGGTCAAAGAAGCTTCTCTCCTGATTCGATAACACTCATCACCACTCTTGACATATCACTGTCTGCACTCTCGAGCTTCTTTCTTTCTTCGGGACTGATAACGATAATATCAGCCTCAATCTCTTCCATCTCTCCGATTTTCTGCAAGAGATTCTCAGGTTCCATTGAAACTATAACAAAAGTGGGTATTGCCTCTCCGGCAGCATAATACGCTTCCTCTACCGAAAAACCGTCGAGAACTTTCATAAGCTCTGATTTCATAACTCGAACCTCCAGGAGGTCTTCTCCTCATATCTATCCCTTACTTCTTCGTATCCCTTTCTTCCCATGAAAGCGTAAGTCAGTTTCTTTCCAAGCTCAACTCCCGGCTGATCATATGGATTTACTCTGAGAAGAAACCCCATAATTGCGGTCTGTATCTCATATGAGACGATAAATTCGCCAACATGTACCTCGTCAATCTGCGGGAATGTGACCGCGATATTTGGGACGCCGTTTGCCGCAAGAGCGATCGCCGTTCCCTTGAGTTCCGCATTAAGCAATTCTCCTACTTCTACTCCATTCAGATAGGACAAAGCCTCGATATCGGAATGAATGAATGGTATTGTAAGCTGATTACCGAAGTCCTCTACCTTGATTAGAGTAACTATCTTATCCCTTGGTCCTTCACTGTAAAGCTGTACTTGAGAATGTTGATCAATTGCCCCCAGAGACTTCACGGGAGTCTGCCCACAGTGGACAATCCTTCCTGAGACATCGAACTTCTTTCCTAGAGATTCGGCCCACAATTGTCTGTACCAATCAGCAAGTGTATAGAGCCTGTTTGAGTACGGCATCATCACCGATATATTGTGTCCCTTCTTCAGGTAGGCGTAGTGAATCAACGCACTTACGGCAGCGGGATTCGACTTCACATCCTCTCTTAAATACCTCTCTTTTCCGAATCTAGCACCCTCGTATAAGAGATCGATATCTATTCCTTCTGCAGCGGCCGAAAGCAAACCAACTGGAGTCAAAACACTGAAGCGACCTCCAACATCCTCTGGAATCGTCAAGGTTCTAATTCCCTCACTGTCGGCAATTTGTCTCAGGACTCCGTTTTCCTTGTCCGTCGTGAATATGAAGTGGTCTTTCACAGGAAGATCGAGCTTCTCAAGCAGGCCCCTGACGACCAGATAGTTTGCCATGCTCTCCGCAGTTGTTCCAGACTTGGAGATAACATTGAAAACGGTTTTTCCTAAATCCAGTTCTCCGAGAATCGCCGTGATCATATCGGGATCTACATTATCAAGCAAGAATACCCTGGCCTTTCCAGCTCGCTTGTCTCTTTCATAGAGATTCCAGTTGATGGGTTTTAGTGCAAAATGCAAAGCCTGGTTTCCCAACGCAGAGCCTCCAATCCCGATGACAACGAAATTGTCGAACTTCTCAATCCATGATCTCAATGCCTTTACTTCATCGATGATCTCATCATCTTCAAGTATTCTGAGAAAACCAGGAAGGGGGAGGAAGATCTTCTCGAAATTCGCAGATAACGTCTTCCCAATCTCGGTCATCTCATCAAAGGCCAGGCCGCTTTCAAGTGTTTCCCTGAACGCAAACGAGAAGTCATATTTGAGCATTTCAAACCTCCGTCAATAAGTGATTATTGTCTCTACATTGTAGCCAGACAGTTTCTTTCTGGGCTCCAGGAATCCTAACTCCGCAAGGCAAAGAATTCCGACGACTTCTCCTCCACTGTCTTCGATGATGCGAGCGATAGCTTCCATAGTCCCCCCCGTGGCAAGAATATCGTCGACGATTAGCACCTTATCTCCATCACCAATCGCATCCACATGCATCTGAAGGGTTTCTCTGCCGTACTCCAATTCGTACTCGATTTCCCTGGTTTTGTAAGGGAGCTTTCCGGGTTTCCTGACTGGAACCAGTGCCTTCGCCATTTCAAAAGCAAGAGGAGCGGCAAAAATAAAACCCCTTGCTTCGGGTGCAACCATTATATTGAAATCGAACTTTCTTGCTTTTTCTGACAACTGCAGAATGCACTCTCTAAAAGCAAGGGGATCCTTTAACAATGGAGTGACATCCTTGAAAACCACGCCTTCCTTTGGAAAGTCTGGAACGTCACGCACAAAGGCTTCTAGATCCATCTAATCTCCTCCTTATAGAGCTCCTTTGACATGGGTTATTTTAACACAGGAATCAGCCCATTTCTCTAGGTGCATGTTATAATGCATGTGTGAAATAAATAACATTCTTTCCTCAAAGGAGGTGCAAGATTTGTCTCTCGTAAATTGCCCGGATTGTTAGAAGCTCTACGATGAACTTGATGAGTATATTGCTTCAGTAAAAGGCAACACGGGCGTTCTCATCAATGTACTTCACAAGGCGCAGGAAGTCTTCGGTTATCTATCTGAAGAATTACAGCAACACGTATCCGAAAAGTTGGATATTCCGTTGAGTCAGGTATATGGAGTTGTAACTTTCTATAATTTCTTCAACATGAAGCCAAAAGGAAAGAACCAGATAAAGGTCTGTCTAGGAACTGCCTGCTATGTTAAGGGCGCAGATAAGATACTTGAGAGGCTCCACGATGAGCTGAAAGTCGAGATGAATGAACCGACCTCCGACGGACTCTTTTCAATTCATGCCGTAAGATGTCTCGGCGCCTGTAGCATGGCTCCGGTAGTTCTGGTCGGTGAAGACGACTATTATGGAAGAGTCACCCCTGATGAAGTATCAAAGATTCTAGACAAATATAGGAGGGCCGAGTGATGGCAAAGATTAAGAGCCTTGAAGAGCTCATGAAAATCAAAGAGAACGCGATGAAGGGTCTTAAGATGCGTGACTCAGGCAAGAGAGGCAAAGTGATAGTTGCTATGGGTACCTGTGGAATTGCAGCAGGCGCAAAGGATACACTTAGGGCCATCGTAGATTCACTCGATGAGAAGGGGGTCGACGATGTTTCTGTCGTGCAGTCCGGTTGCTTCGGCCTTTGCGATGTCGAACCGACTATTGAGGTTCACTTGGAAGGAGCTGAGCCGATAATCTACGGGCATGTTACCCCTGCTCAGGCAAAGAGAATCGTTGAGCAACACATTGTCGGTGGTAAAGTTGTCGGAGATCTCATAGTGAAAAGAGGAGAACTTTAACGAAGAGGTGATTAAGGGTGCCCGTTGTTGAAAACACGGTACTTATTTGTGCCGGAGGGGCTTGCATTTCTGCAGGCGAGAAGAGCGTTAAGAGTGTATTTGAAGAAACCCTGAAGAAGTATTCATTAGATGGTGTAGTTAGGGTCGTGGAGACTGGATGCATGGGTGCTTGTGACCTCGGGCCGATCCTCGTAATCTATCCTGAAGGGGTGTTTTATCAGAAGATTACGGCAGAGAGTGCAGCCCGAATAGTCGAAGAACATATTCTAAAGGGAAGAGTAGTCGAAGAGCTTTTATATAAAGGCGACTCTGGAGAAATGAAGGAAAAGCCTCAGGAAGAGCTTCCTTTCTTCACTGAACAGGTAAAGATCGCAACAAGAAATCTAGGTGTAATTGATCCTCTTTCAATAGATGAGTATATTGCAAGGGACGGTTACTTTGCACTACATAAAGTTCTTTTTGAGATAGGTCCCGATGATGTTGTTGAAATACTGAAGAAGAGTGAATTGAAGGGACGAGGAGGAGCAGGCTTCCCCACTTGGATGAAGTGGGACCTGACTAAGAAGGCAAAGGGAGAAACAAAATACATCATATGCAACGCAGATGAAGGCGATCCTGGTGCATTCATGGACAGAGCCGTTCTTGAAGGTGACCCCCATACAATTGTTGAAGCTATGACCATCGCTGCCAGGGTTGTTGGGGCCCAGAAGGGTTTTGTTTATGTTAGAGCCGAATATCCACTTGCAATTGAAAGGTTGACCCACGCCATGAAGACAGCAAGGGAATACGGATTCTTGGGCGAAAGCATTCTCGGAACTGACTTCTCATTCGATCTAGAAATCAGAATTGGTGCTGGTGCGTTCGTCTGTGGAGAAGAGACGGCTCTTATAAACTCAATAGAAGGGAGAAGAGGTATACCGAGAGTCAAGCCTCCCTTCCCTGCCAGCAAAGGATTGTGGGAAAAACCAACCCTTTTGAACAATGTCGAGACATATGCAAACATCCCCCCGATAATCATAAATGGCGGCGAATGGTTTAGCCAGTATGGTGTTGAGGGATCAAGAGGGACCAAAGTCTTCGCTCTGGCCGGAAATGTGAAGAACACAGGACTGGTGGAAGTACCGATGGGAATTACTTTAAGGAAATTGATCTATGAGATTGGCGGAGGTGTTCCTGGAGGAAAGAAGCTTAAGGCGATCCAGACAGGTGGTCCTAGTGGAGGATGCATTCCATTAGAATTGATAGATACGCCAATAACATATGACAATATGAAGAAACTCGGCACGATTATTGGATCGGGCGGGATGATAGTTATGGACGAGGACAGCTGCATGGTAGATGTTGCTAAGTACTTCCTCGAGTTCACCGTTGAGGAGTCTTGCGGTCAGTGCACACCTTGTCGGGACGGAACGAGAAGGATGCTTGAAATTCTCGAAAAGATAACAGAAGGAGAAGGATCCATGAACGATCTACAGCTGTTAAAAGATCTTGGCGAGAATATCATGGCAACTTCACTTTGTGGGCTTGGCCAAACCGCTCCACAACCTGTGATTTCAACGATGCGGTATTTCTGGGACGAATACGAGGCTCATGTCAAACAAGGAAAATGTCCTGCAAAGAAGTGCAAGACTTTGATGAGGGTTGTAATCGACAAAGAGAAATGTGTAGGTTGTACAGCCTGTGCGAGAGTCTGTCCGGTTGACGCAATAAGCGGTTCGGTACGGAAACCTCACGAAATAGATCCGGAAATTTGTACGCGATGCGGAAGTTGTCTCGCAGTTTGTAGATTCGGTGCAATTAGCAAGGTATCACCATAAAAGGTTTACAAGAACCCCCTTGAGCGGGGGCTCTTTTGCTACTTCGAAGAGGGTTGAAGGGAGGAACTTGTATGTCTGTTGAGGACGTTCATGAGGTAGTATCGAGAATCTACGAAGACGTAAGCAGCCAGAGTCTTGAAAGGGGCGATGTGCTTATTAACACTCTTCATGCGATTCAGGATCACTACGGCAATTTTATACCAATAGAGGCAGCCGAAGCACTGAAAGAAGTGACAGGAACACCTCTTTCAAGGATTTATGAAGTACTGACTTTCTACACAATGTTTGCTACTCATAAGAGAGGGAAACATGTAATAAGAGTTTGCAAGAGCCTTCCATGCCATGTGACAGGCGGTCAGGCGGTGATTGACTCTTTAAAATATAGACTGGAAATAGATTTCGGTGAGACTACAGAAGACGGCCTTTTTACCCTTGAGGAAACGAGTTGCCTGGGACTATGCGGAGTCTCCCCTGTAATGATGATAAATGATGAAGCTTATGGCAATCTCACTCCTGAAAGAGTCTCGGAAATCATAGATGAAATAGTGTCAAGAGAAAGGAGTGAGTCATTGTGAACAAACCGATAACCGTCCTCGTATCGATTGATTCGAACAGTTTGCTACTAGGTGCAAGACACTTCAAGAACTACCTAAGCACCCTGACCGAGAACTACAATCTCACTTCTTTGGTAGAGGTGCTTGAAACAGGCTCTTTTGGAGATTATGGAAGAGGGGTTCTCTTCTTGATCCTGCCTGACAATGTTATGTACTCTGTCAAGACTGAAGCTGACATAGAAAAGATGGTTACTGAGCACCTTCTGAAGGGTCGAAGAGTCAGAGAATTGATTGTTACAGACTTCGAAGGTGGCGGACATGTTCACGCTGGCAAGGCATCTGAAGAAGAACGTATTGTCCTCAGAAACGCAGGTTCGATCGATCCAAAGAATATCGAAGAATATATTGCTCGTGATGGCTATCAAGGTCTTGCCAAAGCCCTACGAATGACTCCAGAAGCCGTTATTGAAGAACTAAAGAAGAGCAACCTAAGAGGAAGAGGTGGAGCCGGTTTTCCTACAGGACTTAAGTGGGAATTCACCCAGAAGGTTCATTCAGAGGAGAAATTTGTGATCTGCAATGCAGATGAAGGTGAGCCAGGAACGTTCAAAGACAGATTGATAATGGAAGGCGACCCGCATTCCGTAATAGAGGGCATGACAATTGCAGGTTATGCAGTGGGCGCCAACAAGGGTTACATATACATCAGAGGAGAATATTTCGAATCCGTTGCAAGCCTTAGAGATGCAATCAGTAAAGTCTATGAGTATGGCCTTCTCGGTCAATCAATACTCGGAACTGAATTCTCATTTGATCTATCTGTGAGACTGGGAGCAGGCGCCTATGTCTGTGGAGAAGAGACTGCTTTGATAGAGTCTATCGAAGGTAAATCCGGAAGGCCGAGACTTAAACCGCCTTATCCGCCGGTAAGCGGACTATATGATAAGCCGACAGTTGTTAATAATGTGGAGACATTTGCGTGTGTTCCTCCGATAGTCGACAAAGGAGCAAGCTGGTTCAAATCTATTGGGACCCAGTCATCACCTGGAACAAAGGTCTTCTCTCTGTGTGGTAATTTGGTGAAAAGAGGAATAGTTGAAGTCCCCATGGGCACTTCTGTTCGAGATCTTGTTCACAAGTTCGGTGGAGGAATACCGAACGGAAGAGCTTTGAAAATGGTACAGACCGGCGGTGCTGCAGGCACTTTTATCAGATCCGAAGAGATGGATGCAGAACTTGATTTCGACTCGTTCAAAAAGTATGGTGCATCTCTAGGTTCGGGTGTTATTCTTGCAATTGATGAGACCCACTGTGCAGTAGATACAGCAAAGAATCTCATGGAGTTCTTCGCCCATGAATCTTGCGGAAAGTGCTCACCATGTAGAGAAGGAACTCATGTAATTGTTCATATTCTGAATGAGTTCTCGAAAGGGAGAGGAACTACAGAGATGCTCAGTCAGCTATATGACATATCTGAAACTATGGAAGACTCTTCTTTCTGTGGTCTAGGACAATCGGTACCTGTACCCTTGAGATCTATCCTGGATAGATTCAAGGAGGAATTCCTTGCCCACGTAGATGCTCCGCAGTGTCCTGTTGGTGTCTGCAAGTTCGAAAAACCAAAGAAGAGGTAAATACGTTGAAATCTTTGGCCGGGGCGACCCGGCCTTTTCTCTGCTATAATTGCCGAGAGGTGGACTATGGACAAAGGTAAGAAGACTGATCTAATTGTGCTAATGATTCTGCTTGCCTCGATAATCACTATTGCACTAATACTCACTTCTCTAGGCGAAAAGAACAAGCTCGAGAGAGTTGCAGCTCTGTCTGTCCTCTACAATGCAGGCTTGGGCGCTGATTACAAGACTTTTCTCAATAGCCCCACCTACTTGTATGATGATCGAGTACTTGATGCCTACAGCTACTTCACCGACAAGAACCCTTCAAACGAACTAATGTTAAACAATTCGATTAGAATGCATAATCTGCCTGAAGAAAGGATTTTCGAATATAACTCCGCCCTTACAAAGCTTACACAGGCCAGAACGAAAAAGGAGTATCCTGATCTAGAAAGAAAAGTAGCTTCGTTGATTGAATCCAGCAAATTGCTTTCCGATAGATCGGATCTCTTTAGAAGACGCCTTTCAGAGGAGATCTACGATTCGCTTGTCGAGTTCGGCGGTACGAAGGTAGAGATTATTATCGGTGGAAGAGTTCGTACTCTAGATCTCTCCAAGCTCGATCCGGCGGTGGTGCTGTCTATTATGACAGTTGAGTCATCATTGAATCCATTTGCTTTGATGGAAGAGAGAAGCATCGACGAATCCTTTTCATCATACGTTTATTCGAGAGGACTCATGCAAATCTACGAGATGACTCTCTGGACTCTGAATTCATGGTTAAGGCAATCTCAAATAAACATCAAGCCTGAAGAACTCTGGTCTGTAAGAAACAATATCTTTCTTGGAATGGTATACCTCGCGTATGCCAATGAGCTGCTAGAGGAGAGAAGATGAGAGACTGGAAGAAGGATGCAATTGTATATCAGGTGCTCCCCGATAGATTCAATTTGGGCAATGGAAAGACTGTCTTTCAGAAGAAAGAGGAAGGGTACTATTCGCTCCCCAAACAAAAGGTCAAAAGTTGGGAAGAAAGACCTCTCCCTTCAATTGACGGAAGTCACCAGTATGATTTTTGGGGAGGAGACTTGATTGGCATAGTCGAAAAACTTGATTACATCAAGGAGCTTGGAGCAAACACCGTTTACTTGAATCCGGTATTCTGGGCTCACACAAATCATAAGTACGACACAATTGATTACTTCGCTATCGACCCCGATCTTGGCACTGAAGAAGACTTTGTTGCCCTAATTGAGAGTGCCCACGCAATGGGAATTAGAGTTGTACTTGACGGAGTGTTTAATCATGCTGGCATTGCTGGAAGGTGGTTCAACGGGCTGGAGATCTTCGATGAACCGGGGGCTTTTCAAGGCAACGAAAGACTGATGGAGTACTTCATAAGGGGAGAGAAGGGATTCAGGGGTTGGATGAATTCCGGTAATCTTGTCGAACTGAACCTGGAGAACCCCGATCTTGCGGAAATCATTTTCAAGGGAGAGGAATCAGTGTTGCGTCATTGGCTCAACATGGGAATCGATGGCTGGAGGCTAGACGTTGCATATGATCTGGGTCCTGAAATTCTGAAGGAAATAGTCGAAAGAACAAGATTTGCTAGACCTGATTCGTGCGTGATTGGTGAGATATGGAATTACCCAGGGAGCTGGCCGGAGCGATCGGGTCTCGATGGGCTTATGAACTACTACTTCAGGTTGATAATATGGGAAGCTCTGAACGGTTTCGTTTCAGGGAAAGATGCAGTTAACATTATTAATGATGCAGTTAGAGATGCAGGCCTGGAATTCCTGTCGAAGTCCTGGACTGTCCTTTCTTCACACGATGTACCGAGACTGAAGAACGAGCTTGGATCCATAGACAGAATCAAAGCAGCGTTGATTCTCCAGTATTGCCTTCCGGGCGTCCCTTTGATCTACTATGGGGAAGAGTTAGGTATGGAAGGAGGCAACGATCCGGAGAATAGGGCACCAATGAAGTGGGAGCACACGTGCCAGGAGATTGATACCTTGAACTTATACAAGACTCTGAACACCATTCGTTCAAGCAAACCATCTCTCCGGTCGGGCGACTTCAAACCTCTAGTCAGCTCTGATCATTCTCTAATCTCATTCAAGAGAACAACTGGAATTGTTGATGATCTTTTAGTCTGCATCGTAAATCCTACAGAAAAGAATGTAAGGTCAAGAGTATTTCTGCAAGAGGGCTTTCTCATGAATGGAACGGAGATGAAAGACACTATTGCAGGAAAGGCCTTTAGTGCATCCTTTGGGACGATAAGTGTTGATCTTCACCCATACGAGGCTCTAATGCTTGAACCTGTGATCTCTAGATCCAACGCAGATTACTCCCCATACAAGAGAGTATGAGAAGAACAAAAAAAAGATCTTTCGGTCTCGTGATTCTTGCAGCGACAGCTATGATCTGGGGAGGATCGTATATATTTACGAAGGTAGCCGTTGAATCACTGCCACCAATGCTACTAGCGTATATAAGATTCTCCATAGCGGTCGGTATACTCTTTCCGTTGTCTACACGGAAAAGAGGTTCGTTTAGGACCGTCGATCACAAGAATGCTGCTTTGGCTGGATTATTCGGAATCACGTTCTATTTCCTGTTTGAAAACTACGGACTGACTTTGACGAACGCTTCTGATGCTTCTCTCATCGTCTCCACGGCACCGATTCTGACAATAATTCTCTACGATGTTGCTACGAAGCGATTCGATTTCTTGGAGTATTTTGGGGGTTTAGTAGCTTTTGCCGGACTCTTTGTAATCATCTTCTCAGGGAGATTCTCCGAAGGCTCTAGTACAGTTGGAAATCTCCTCTCCTTTGGGGCTGCAGTTTCATGGGCTGCCTACACCTTTTTCTACGAGAAGATACACAACAGCTCAATATGGACTACTCTGGAAATAATGCTTTGGGGTCTTCTCTTTTCATCACCTCTCGTGGTAACTGAGGTGTTCATTCTAAACAAACCCGTTGAGTTTTCTCAAGGTGCAGTAAGAGGGATTCTCTTTCTTAGTGTATTCGCCTCCGCTCTTGGGTACATAATGTGGAACAAAGGCATAAATCTTTGGGGCGGGAAGGCAGCAACTCTCTGGGTCTACACCATTCCTGTGTTCACAATCATTGCAGATATACTCTTTCTAAAGAACTCCCCCTCTCTTATGTTCTTCTCGGGATCAGCACTCATTGGTATTGGAATGCTTGTAGTTATTTCAAGGGAGTCTAGTCATTTGACTTCTACAAACGGAAAAGATTAACCGATTACAGTCTCAACCGATTTAAGCTCTACTGGAATAACTCTTGAGAGACCATCTGTCATCGTAACTCCGTGAAGAACGTTGGCAACTTCCATGACAAGTTTGTTGTGGGTGACAACAAGAAACTGAGTATCGGTAGCATGCTTTCTCAACAGCACCCTGAACCTCTCCGCATTGAAGTCATCAAGAGGAGCATCTACCTCGTCTAAAACGTAGAAGGGGCTGGGCTTTATACTCAATAAGGAGAACACTAGTGCAATACCGACAAGTGCTTTCTCTCCTCCAGAGAGAAGTTGCAGCTTCTGAACTTTCCTTCCGGGCCTCCTTACAGTTATTTCCAAACCGGTCTCAAGAAGATCTTCACCCGGGATGATTTTGATTTCTCCTTCCCCACCGTCAAAAATCTCCTGAATGTAATGGCTGAAGTTACTGTTCACGTTGTTGAACGTCTCCATGAAAATGTTCTTGGCCTTCGCATCAGTCTTATCAATCAGCTCTATCAACTTCACCTTGGCCTCTTCCAGATCTCGCTTCTGCTCATCAAGTTCCTGATACTCTTTGTCCACAACTCCATACTCGTCTATTGCCTCAAGATCAACACTGCCAAGAAACTTCAGCTTGTTTTCGTAATCATCAAGCTCCACTTTTACATCTTTAAGGTTCTCTTCTGACAGGATCTGAATCTCGCTCGCATCTTCTTCAAACTCTTCTCTTACCCTTGAGAGCTTCATTTCACTTTCCTGAATATGCATTTCGATTTGATGAGATTGCTCACGAAGCTTCTCTCTTTCATCCTTCAACCTGTTAATCTCTTCTTCGGCCTCCTGAAGGGCTGATAGTCTTTGCTCCTTCCCCTCTCTTTGATATCTAATGCTGGAGAAGAGATTCTCTGTTTCCTTCTTGACCGATGAAAGCTCCCGTTCCTGATCGGCTACTTGCTTTCTTAGGCGTTCTGTCTCCGACTCAAGCTCAGTTACCTCCCTAGACAGGAGCTCAATACTTTCCTGATCGTTCTTCTTCTTCTGAATTAGAGATGCGTGTTCCTTCGTATACTGTTCGTGTTTCTCATATAGAGTTGAAAGCCTTAATCTAGTGTCTACTATTGTCTCTTGGAGCTGCTCAAGAGCCTTTTTCTGTTTCTTCAACTCTTCGGATTCGGCCTCGACTTTCCTTTCCAAATCCAATCGTTCTTCTCTCAGAGAAGTCTGCTCTCCAACAAGAATCTCCTTCTTTCTCGAATTCTCCTCCAACCTTCTTGTATACTCATTCTCGAGCTTAGTTAGTTCCGATATCTCCTCTTCAACTTCCTGTGCAGATTTAAGGAGCTCACTAATCATTCTGTTTATCGCGGCCCCTTTGGAGGCAAGTTCGTTCAGCTCTTCCTGCAATGTCTTAAGGTAGCCGCGAACTTCAATAGTCTCATCTTTCAGTCTACCTATCTGCTTACCACCGAGCTGGATCTCTTTCACAAGTTCCGTTTCTCTCTCTAGAAGCTCTTGAATTCTTCGTTTTCTCGAAAGCAAATCGGTTCTCGTCTCTTCCCCAATGAAGCCACCAGTAATCGAACCGCCAGCACTCAACAATTGACCGTCAACAGAGACTATTCTTCCCGAGAAGCCTGCTTCCTTCCTCATCTCGATTGCATCATCCAAACTTCTGGCGACAACTGAATTCGCAAAGAGATACACCGGGAGCTTCTCGAAGCCAAAGGGAATATCAACCAATCTGGCTGCGTAGTTTATGAATCCAGGATGCGACTCCACTTTGGTGAAATTCCTGAAGTTCCCTTCAATCATGTCCATAGGAAGCAACGTAACACGGCCGATCTTATATGTCTTGAGAAACTCGATGACTCTCTTTGCGGTTATGGAATCATCAACCACGATATCTTGCATTCTATAACCGAGAAGAATAGTTATCGCAGTTTCGTATGATTCTGGTACCTGGATGAGATTCGCAACCACATCTCTCAGGCCTGCAAAACTATCCTTTCTCGAGAATACCTCTCTCACAGCCTTGGAAAAACCCTGATACTCTTCCTGTTGTCTTTCAAGTAGGGATCTTTCCATTTGAGAACGCCTTAACTCATTTTCATCTTTAGAGAGTTTCTCTCTTGCTTTCTCAAGCTCCGTATCTAGTTCATTCAGACGTTCTCTTGACGCAACAAGCTCTCCCTCAACTTTGCGCTGCTTCTCGGTGCTTTCCTTACCTTGTTTGGCGAGTGATTCAGTCTCATCTTTGAGAGTCTCAAACCTCGCGCTCTTAGCTTCAAGCTGACTCTCGATTAACCTTAGTCTCTTGCCCGTATCCTCACGGCTGTTATCGAGTCTCTCAAGCTCATTCTCTATCTTGGAAAGCCTTTTCGAGATTGACTCAAAACTCTCCTGGTGTTTCAGCCATTCTCGTTCACGCGCACTGTAATTCTTCACCAGCGAGTCTCTCTCTTCTTCAGAAGAGGAAAGGGCGGCTTCTTCATCAGAGATCTGCTGCTCAAGACTATCAATAATCAGTTTGATCTCATCCTTTCTCTTATCGAGATCATCGATTTCCGATCTGAAATTATCTATCCTAGTGGAGACTTCAATTAGTCGGTTCTCTTTCTCACTCAATCTTCGAGTGTACATTTCTTTAAGCTCGAGCAAGTCATTCTGACGTTTTTTATATTCTTCAAGAAGTTTCGTAAAACCCTCAATCTCCTTGTCGACCTCAGAAAACTCCGCCCTCAGGGCCGACCACTTCGATTCACCTTCAATTAGCTTTTTCTGAAGATCCTTCAGTTCATCTCGTGCTTTGTCAAATCTTTCTCTCAGACTAATAAGCTTCTCTTCTTCCAGTCTTGCGATATTGCCAAAGTAAAGGTTCTTGAGTTCCTTTTGTTTCGCAGAATACTCAACAAACTTTTCTGCCCTCTTCGCTTTCAGATATAGCGACTTCCTTTGCTTGCCAAGCTCAAAGATAATGTCTTCAAGCCTGCTCAGATTCTCTTCGGTTGCCGCCAGTTTCCCGAGTGCTTCCTTTTTCCTCTCCTTGTAAACAGCCGTGCCTGCGGCCTCTTCAATGAGAGCCCTTAACTCGTAAGGTGAGGCTGTCACGACCTTATCAACCTGTCCCTGACCAACAATCGAGTAGATATCCATCCCTACTCCTGTCCCCTGGAACAACTCTCTGATATCTCTCAGCCTAGACTGCTTGTCGTTAACTTTATACATCGACTGCCCGTCCCTGGAAATCTCTCTTGCTATTGAGAAGGTCCCTTCCTCCGACTCGAACACCAGTCTTACTTCAGCAGAGTTTGATGGCGGAAACCTCTCCGAACCGTTGAAGATCACATCCTCTCTACTGTCAGCACGGATGTTCTTCATCGACTGTTCTCCGAACATCCATCTTATTGCATCCACAACGTTCGACTTGCCGCTTCCATTCGGCCCGACCACAGCTGTAATTCCCGATGATACGTCAAATTTCGTCGGCATGGCAAAGCTCTTGAATCCCTTGATGTAAACTGAATCAAGCTTGAGCATAGACTCCCCCCAGAATCCTTTCCCCGATAGACTTCATGTAGAAAGGCAAATCGATATCCTCTCCATTCTCGACAAAGGAGATTGAAATCCCCTCTCTAAATGCCCTTGCGAGAATTCCCTTGTTATGGCCTGTGAACCATTTGCTGTTCGATCTATCAAGGCAAAGAGAGCGACGATTATTCTGCACGCAGAACTCTCTTAAGATCTCAAACATCAGCCTATCTCTGACAAGTTCCCCAAGAGCAGGGTGAAAAGGACCTGCAACTACATTTGCCACCTGTCTTCCGTAAAGACAGATCCCTACTCTACTAACTTTCACTTCAGACAGCAAAAGCAAAAGGTACATCTTCCATAGAATCTCAAGTGACTCTTCAATTCCTTTCGGCGTAAATCCTCCAAGATGATACTCTTCTTCGAGAATCGATCCTTTCAGTACAACGACCGGATGAAGCCTCACACAAGATGCACCGACTCTGATTGCTTCCTTTGTCGAGAACATGTCCTTCGCCTCGCAATCTCCAGATAATCCTGTCATCAAATGGATCCCGTAATCAATTCCATTCTTTCTCAATAATCGAGCGGCTTCGTAAATCTCGTTTGTGCCATGATCTCTGTGACACCCTCTCAGAACATCGTTGTCGAATGACTGAACTCCTAATTCCACAAAGGTTATTGGGTAAGATCTCATACGATTAATCGTCTCTTCAGTAAGCAGTCCCGGCGAGGTGGAGAATCTTATACCTCCAATGATTCCTTTCTTGAATAATCTGTCTGCAATTTCAAGGTACATTTGCTGACGGCCTTCACCTGAAAAGGTGCCACCATAGAAAGCCAGTTCTGCCTTATGGGGATCCCTGAAAAACGAAAGGTATCTCTCGACAGTTTCATGAACCTCGGCTTCATCGGGAAGTCTACTTACTCCCGTAGCCGAATGTTCATTACAGAAAGTACACCGCGTTCTGCAACCCTCATGTGGAACGAAAATCGGAATGATATTCATGCTAATATTATAAACCGATCGAGCGCTATTTAACAAAGATACTTCAACAAATCTTAAACAGCGTGCTTTTCGTGTTACTTTTCAGGTGGTACAATCAAACAATCAGGAGGAATGATTATGGTTCATAATGAGTCTTTATATGGGAATAGAGTAGTCGATAATAATTCCTGGCCGGGATCGGTCAGTTAATCTTTGCTTTTGTAGCTTTTAGAAGATTAAAAGGCCGATGGATAACCATCGGCCTTCTTTTTTTTATAAGGGGTGAGAGAATGGAAAGCACAGGGAGACTAAGCACAAGGATACTGGAACACCTGAGAGACCCGCAAGTAAAATCGGCAGTTAGAGTTAAGTCCGCACTGCTGGGAGAAGCAAACAACTTCCTTCGGGGAAAAGGCTTTGTGGAACTTCTTCCCACCGTTGTATCTCCAATAACCGATCCACTGAACCATGAAGTTCATAACCCGAAGTTTCGTTATTACGATCAGGAGTATCGTCTAACGCAGTCCATGATTTTCCACAAGCAGTTGGCATGCAAGTCATTTGACAGGATCTTCATAGTATCTCCTAACGTGAGACTAGAGACTTCTGAGAAGGCGCTGTCGGGAAAACATCTTTTCGAATTCAGTCAGATCGATCTGGAAATCAAGAACGCGTCCAGAGATGACGTGATGTTACTTGTTGAAGATCTGCTGGCCAGCGTAATTACAACAATTAAAGAGAGCTGTAAAAGGGAACTGGAGTATCTGTCTTCAGACCCTTTAGTACCCTCCCGACCATTCGCAAAAGTGAAGTTCATGGATGCTTACGAACAGTATGGAAAAGACTTCGAAACCGTTCTGTCCTCCAGCTTCACTGAACCCTTCTGGTTGATAGACTTCCCAATATGGGAGAGGGAGTTCTACGACCTCCTGTCTGATGATGGAAAGACACTCAAAGACATGGACTTGATTCTTCCAAAAGGATTCGGAGAGACCTTGTCTGGTGGAGAGAGAGAGTGGGAACACCCAAGGATTATTAACAGAATGGAATTCAAAGGTACTGACCCCGAAGAACTTGCCTGGTACATGGAGATAGCAGAAATGAGAGAACTCATTCCAACAGCGGGTTGTGGAATTGGAGTCGAAAGACTTGCCAGATATGTATGCTCTCTTGACAACGTCCTGAAAACCAGGCTATTCCCGAAAGTTCCAGGGCAGAGCTGGATATAACGAAAACTCCCCCTTACGGGGGAGTTCTGGCTCCAGCGGAGGGACTCGAACCCCCAACCGTCCGGTTAACAGCCGGATGCTCTGCCATTGAGCCACGCTGGAACACATTGATTATTGTAACTCGAATCTAAAGTTATTTCAAGTAGCCAAAGCTACTGATTGGAGGTTTCGATTCTTCCGACTGGTCGAGTAGCGACAAGTGAAGTTCCCTCACCGTCGATGTCATCTATCAAAACGTCCCCTATCTTCACCGGCGCCTCAACGGCTATTCTGCTGATTAAACTCATCTTTTCGAGTATTAGGGCTCTGTCAATTGGGCCTGTGGTCTTCGCTGAAGCAAGAGGGAGTTCCCCGTTCAAAACTCTCACGCTGGTTGTAAGTATTCGTTTCGGCATTACGAGTTCATTGAGTGCGTATTCCTGACCTCTTGGGCATTTGTTACCAGTTACTTCGTATTTCTCATCCTTCTTTCTTACAGATATCTTGCAACCTACGGGGCAGATCACACAGGTAATATGTCGTTTCATGTTAACACCTCTACAGTCAGTTGTCCTGCATCCAGGAGAGGAGCCAGCTTATCCTTGTTTATGACCACTTGGATCATCTCACTTGGAACTCCGTAAGAAAAACCCTTTTCGTAGTTCAACTCCTTTAGTACTACTCTTCCCTCATCCATGGGCTTCCTCAGTCTTATGTACAATCTCAAGTGTTCTTCCATATCGACAATGCTTGGAACCAGTACTCCCACGTTTTCTCCTCTTATGACCGGAACTCGGTCACCTGACGTGTTCTCACCAAGTGAGAAAAGAGCAGCATGTCGGCCAGCTATCCAACCCTCAGCTGCCACATAATCAACCAGGTCAAACACAGCCACATTGTTTCCTGCAGCGAAGACACCTTCTATGCTACTTTCACCGGTATTGGAAACGATGAAACCTCGATTAACAGGATCTATCATCAAATCATTATCGAAATCCTCAACCTGTGGCAACAATCCTGCCGATAGAATCAGCGTGTCTGTCTTCAATTTCTTCGAGGTGCCAGGAACAGGCGTGAATTTCTCATCGACTCTTGAGATCTCAACTTCCTCAAGCCTTCCGTTGCCATAAATGCCAGTAACCGTTGTCGACAGAAGAAGCGGGATACCATAGTCCTCTAGACACTGAACAATGTTTCGCGTAAGCCCACCTGGATACGGCATTCGCTCAACTACTGCCACAACCTCGACACCCTCAAGGGTTAGTCTTCTGGCCATTATCAACCCAATATCCCCCGAACCAAGTACAACTGCACGTCTTGACGGCAGATAGTTCTCCAGATTGACAAATCTCTGTGCCAGTCCAGCTGGCAGAACCCCAGAAGGTCTATCTCCTTGTATCAGCAATGACCCAAATGGTCTCTCTCTTGCACCGGTCGAAATTACGAGAGCCCTTGACTCTATTTCGAAGGCACCTTGTGGTGACAACACCAAAGCTTCCTTCCTCCGGACATCAATTTCCCGAACATATGATTCACCTATCACATCTACCCTTTCCTGACTCATCTCACTCTGTAGTCGAGCTGCAAACTCCGGACCAGTAAGTTCTTCATGATAAAACTGAAGTCCAAAACCATTGTGAATGCACTGATTCAAGACGCCGCCAACTACTGCCTCTCTTTCGAGCAGGGTTACTTTGACACCCTGTTTCGCTGCGCTGAAGGCACCGGCCATTCCTGCGGCTCCCCCGCCAATTACAAGTACGTCTGTGATGAGTCTCTTCATTGTCTCACCTTCTCGCTTACTATCCAGCTTCTTTCATTGTTCTGTCTAATCTCCGACAGGTCTTTTTTCAGCTCTCTGGCCAGAATTCTGGCAATACTTGAACTGCAAAATCCGCCCTGACATCTTCCAAAACCAGCTCTTGTTCTAAACTTAACTCCATCCACAGTCCTCGCTCCATCTCTTATTGCCTGAATCACCTCTGTCTCAGATACCTCGTTGCACTGGCATACAATCCTTCCATAGGCGGGATCCTTGTCAATGAGTTGTGATACTCGCTCAAACGAAAGCTCTTTTATTCTCTCTCTCTCTTTGATGCTAGAAACGAAATCATCTCTTTCGACCAGGCGAATTCCTGTTTCGGGGACTATTCTAGTCACAACATATTCTGCAATTGCCGGTGCTGCAGTTAATCCGGGAGACCTGATGGCTCCAACCGTGATGAAGTTCTCTAGTTCTTCTGCCTTTCTTATGTAGAAATCCTTCTGATCTGTCTCCGGTCTTAGTCCGGCAAAAGACTTGACATACCAGCCTGGATTGTCTATTCCGGGGATCAGATACTCCCCGGAATTTCTAACAGAGACCAGCCCCTCATAAGTAGTACTTACATCTTCAGGAGTAAATCCCGGCAACTCGACAGAAGTGGGACCAAGTAGAACTCCTCCATCAACCGTTGGAACAACGAGTCTTCCTTTCCCTTCGGCAGTTGGGAGTGGAAAGATAATCCTATTTACAAGCGAACCTGCTTTCTTATCCAAAAGAATGTACTCTCCCTTTCTCAATTTAACGGAAGGCACATCAACTCCGAAGCTTGATGCAACTCTCTCGAAGAATACCCCCGCAGCGTTTATCACTAAATCAGCCTT
>Ga0116151_10000857_pt1 | contig 28238 bp, 29 predicted proteins | sample AD_UKC117_MetaG_FD_89893 | JGI IMG/M metagenome (GOLD analysis project Ga0116151, IMG submission 89893) | Active sludge microbial communities of municipal wastewater-treating anaerobic digesters from Hong Kong - AD_UKC117_MetaG | ecosystem: Engineered > Bioreactor > Anaerobic > Digestate... | reverse complement strand
TTTAGATGAACGCCTGAGAAGGCATCTTAGCCATCACAAGGGATATAGTGGTAAAGCGAAAGATTGGCAAGTAGTATTTCAAAAAGGTTTTCCAGATAATTCAGAAGCACTGCTCTGGGAACGCCAGACCAAGTGAAAGAAGAACAGGTCATATCTGGAATGGCTGATTAACCAGAATAAGGTTTAGGGCATCCCGGCGACATGCCGGGAGGGTCCTTGGTTCGAATCCATGATCGCCCACGAAGAGGAAGCCTGGTTTAGAAAGCCGGGCTTTTTTATTCAATGGCTTTCTTTAAGGGTGGTTCAGGTATCCCGGCTTACTACCGGGAGGGTCCTTGGTTCGAATCCATTGATCGCCCACGAAGAGGAAGCCTGGTTTGGAAAGCCGGGCTTTTTTATTTAATGGCTTTCTTTAAGGGTGGTTCATGAACAAAGACGATTGTCTTCCATTGCGATTGAGATTGCAAAAGGAGAAGCCAGCATCCGGGAAGGGCGGGAAGTACCTTACTCGACAGGATTACTTACCGAAATGGCAGATAAGGGGAAAGCGGCATCACTTGCGGGTCAACCCTACCGGGATGAGATAAAGCCATAGGTCATGTATCGGCTCATTATTTCTGGTGAAGCTTATGATGATCTGAAGGATGTCCTGAATTTTGCCTATACTGAGTTTGGTGAAGGGCAATGGAATAATTACAAAAATATATTGGACAATGCGCTCCGGCAATTATTGAATAATCCTTTGATCGGACGTTATCGAGAAGACCTTCCCCAACCCTATAGGGCTTTACTTGCAGGACTTCATGTGTTGATTTACCGCGTACAGGATGAAACCATCTATGTGATCAGAATCTTGCACCAAAGAATGGACTTTACCTACAGATTTAAAGGAGGTACTTTAAATAGTCTTAGGAATTTGCAAACGCCTATTTTAGTTAATAAGCAATAACCGGTTTTTGACGTAAATACTCGTCGGATTTGATTTGTTTAACAATAAAATCCGCCAGATCTGCCCGGCTTATTTTTCTGCCTCCTTTTGGACAATGTTTTGCCTGTACCCGGTATTTGCCAGTAAAGGGTTTATTGGTTAAATACGTCGGCCGCACGCATATCCAATCGATGTCATCTGTGTCGTCCAATATGGTTTCCCATCTGGTCTGATCGTAATAAATCTTGTTATAATTGGGTCGGATGATGCGATTTAGAAAAAAATTATCGGTGGATGGATCGCTCAAATCAATCAGGCCCGCCGTAATGGTAATCAACCGTTTAATTTGATTGCTTCTCATGGCGAAAAGAATATTACGCCCTCCTTCCGAATAGATTTCGGTGTAGTCGTTATTTGTGCCGGTGCCAAGTGCGGAAACGATCACATCGCTTCCCTTGAATTGGGTTGTAAGTTTATCCCGGTCCATAACGCTACCTTCCGTTAACTTAATCTGACCTTCGCGCTGTAGCTGATATCCACTCAAATCCAATTTTGCAGGATTGCGGACCAATGCTTCTACATCGCAGTTTTCCGAAATCAATCTTGCCAAAATTTCCTTTCCGGTGCTTCCGGTAGCACCCAATAAAAATACTTTCATATTTAATCGATTGGAATTTTCATAGATGCAGGCAAAGTTAACTGCCCGGTTGAATCAATATTTTTCAAATGCAGACCATTATCTGGACAGATCGCGCATAAAATGGCCTCCGACCCGCTGGATTAATAGGGTCCTGCATCAGGATAATCTTCCAATGGATCTCCACATCTCCAACTCTTGTTTAAATCGGTCGTAAATTACGGTGCATTGCGTATCTATCCGCATGGTAGGCCTGGTCTCTAGGGTATACCGCGGCCAATCGGGTACATCCTGGGCAGCAGGCACTCCGGTACGGGCAAAGGTGGTCCATAATTCGGCCATATGCTGCGAGGCGATGTAACGGTCCGGACGGCTGCCACCGAATGCAGAACTCGCCTGGCCTCCCTTTTCGGGGGGTACCTCAATGTTGAATTTGAAGGTGATATCCATGGCATGTGGGGTGCCTAGCGGATAATCGGTGCCCGGTAGTTTTACTTCCGACTTATAGCCGAAATTATATAAGTAGACGGGTGCACCGCCCTGTTTTGCTTTTTGCTGTGCGATGACAATGGATCCCAGGCCCATCATATTGATTGATGAAATGGCGATGAAAATTTCCGGAGCAGAGGCAGTTGGCATGGCCTGCCGATAGGTTTCAACTATTTTGGTGGTGTCCGTTCCGAATTGTGGTTCCAGTTTTGTCTGCAAGGTGTTGTAATCAAGGGTAGTGAAACTGGTGTCCCGGCTTTGCCAGGCGAAGAAGGTAAACTCATCTTCGTTCCAGCCAACCATCAGCGGTTTGTCGCGTGATATCTCCGGAGCATGGGGGTCAAACGGATGATGCGGAAGAGCGATTCCGTCCACCACCGGTCCAAATCCGGTTGGCACAGCCTCCGTACTTTTTGATTTTTGCAACATGGGTGGGACTGAAGGTATTTTATTTTGCAGAGCTAATAAATCGCTGGCCGGTACATCCAGCAGTTTTCTCCAGTTGCCGGTTGAAAGATTCAATTCCTTCAATACCAGGGCTGTGGTCGCTGCTGCGGATTCTTTGGTAGTCATCCGAACACCCGGTCCGCTCTCAATGGAAGCTTTATTGAAATAAGGTGACGCTTCAGGCATGGCATACAAGCAGGATGTTTTACCTCCGCCACCTGATTCTCCAAAGACCATCACATTATCCGGGTCGCCTCCAAATGCAGCAATGTTTGCTTTCACCCATCGCAGACCGGCGATGATGTCCAGTAATCCCATATTACCTGATCCTTCGAAGTCCGCTCCTGGTAATTCATCGAGGTAGAGAAAGCCCAGCAATCCCAGCCGGTGGTTGGTTTCCACCACGACTACATCAAAAAAACGGGCCAGATTGGCTCCGTCCTGCCAGGATGAAGAACCCGATCCGATCACATATCCACCACCGTGATTGTAAAACATGACCGGCCGTTTTTTCTGGTCATTCGCCGGAGTCCAGATGTTCAGGAACAGGCAGTCTTCCGCGGGAGCGGGCTCATTTTGCCGCGGCGCCTGGATGGAAGGAGGACCAAACTGTAAGGCCTCTCGAATCCCGGTCCACGGTTCCAGCGGCGCCGGGCGCCGAAACCGGTTCGCTCCGGAGACTTTTCCGGCATAGGGGATTCCTTTGAAGATGTTTACACCGGAAGACTGTATACCACGAACTTTCCCATAGCTCGTCTCCACATCCACATAATCATTCCTGGTAAAGGAATTTGCTGCTAAACTCAAAACCGGATACCCGAGAAATGGCAAAGCCAAAGAGGTAGCTGCGGTCGTTGACAGGTGTTTCAGGAAATACCTTCGATCCATCATATCGGTAAAACTTTCTTTCAATTTAAAGTACAAAATAAATGGGGCAATACCATATCGGGTAGAATTCTCTTGAAGCCAATCATTATTATCGTAATATTGCAATATTATTTTAAAATTATGGGTGTAACGCGGACCGATCTTTTCACCGACATACAGAATGAAATTGCTATGGCGGCCAAGGCATTTGACCACCCTGCGCGGGTAGCCATCATTCAGTATCTCCTCAAAACGAATGCCTGCATCAATGGGGACCTGGTCCAGGAGTTGGGCCTGGCCCAGGCAACCATCAGCCAGCATCTGAGGGAACTGAGGGATATCGGTATCATACAAGGTGCCATTGAAGGTACCCGCATCAATTATTGCATCAATCCAGATCGTTGGGCGGAAATCAAAACGCTGTTCAATGACCTATTCAGTCAATTCGAATCACCGGCTTCAGGCGATTGTTGTTAAAGAAATTTGCGGATTTACATTGCAATGGCACAAAGACAACTCAGTCAATCGATAACCATGGATATGCAACTCCTCAAACAGTACATCCGTAAGGCTGAATCGGAATTTGACCGAATTCCTCCGGAAAGGAAAGTCCTACTGTTTCAATTGACGGCATTTGTACAGGCAGGACTAAAAGAGACCGGTAAATCGGATCTGTTGTTTATCTGTACGCACAACTCCAGAAGGAGTCACCTGGCACAGGTGTGGGCGCAGGTGGCTGCCTTTCACTATGGAATTAAGACCATCAATACGTATTCCGGAGGCACCGAGGTTACCGCCATGTTTCCCATGATAGCAACTACGCTGAAGAAAGCCGGACTGGGCATCCAAAAACACGGCGAGGGTAACAATCCGGTCTATGCCATAAAATATCATCCGAACGAGCCGGCCTCCATTGGTTTTTCAAAAACCTATGATGATCCATTCAATGTCCAGACTGGATTTGCGGCTGTCATGACCTGCTCCCAGGCGGATGAGAGTTGTCCTTTTATTCCAACTGCCGCAACAAGGATCTCCCTTCCGTTTGAAGATCCCAAAGCCTACGACAACACCCCACTGCAGGTGGAGAAGTACGATGAACGCTGCCGGGATATCGCAAAGGAAATGCTGTTTGTTTTCTCCAATTTGAATAAGCCTTAAAATACCCGAAAGTGACTCCTAAAAAACTGAGCTTCCTGGACCAATACCTCACGCTATGGATATTTTTCGCCATGATCACGGGAGTAGGCATTGGGTATTTATTCCCTTCGGCATCAACTTTTATTGATTCATTTCGCAGGGGCAGCACGAACATACCCATCGCCATCGGGTTGATCCTGATGATGTACCCTCCGTTGGCCAAAGTCAATTACAAACTGTTGCCCCAGGTTTTCCGGAACGGGAAAATACTCTCCATCTCACTGCTGCTCAACTGGATCATCGGACCGGTATTGATGTTTGTACTGGCCCTGTTATTTCTCCACGATTACCCGGAATATATGGCGGGTCTGATCCTGATCGGGCTGGCCAGATGTATTGCCATGGTGCTGGTCTGGAATGACCTGGCGGAAGGCAGCAGTGAGTATGGCGCTGGCCTGGTTGCCCTGAACAGTATCTTTCAGGTATTTGCCTACAGCTTTTATGCCTGGCTCTTCATAACCAAGCTCCCGCCATTATTCGGATTCCAGGGAGCTATCGTGGACATATCCATTAAGACCATTGCAGAAAGTGTTGCCATTTATCTCGGCATTCCGTTTCTGGCAGGACTGCTGAGCCGGATGATCCTGGTAAAAGCAAAAGGCGAAGCATGGTACCAAAATAAATTCATCCCCGCCATTTCACCGATGACCTTAATTGCTCTATTGTTTACCATTGTGGTCATGTTTTCCCTCAAAGGGGAACTGATCGTTCAAATTCCGATGGATGTTATCCGGATTGCCATACCGTTAGAAGTTTATTTCGCCATCATGTTTTTAATCGGTTTCTTTATCAGCAAAGCAATGGGCGCTGATTACGACAAAACAGCCGCTATTGCGTTTACAGCCGCTGGAAATAACTTTGAACTGGCGATTGCTGTTGCCATTGCCGTATTTGGAATTAATTCAGGGCAGGCATTTGCAGGAGTCATCGGACCGTTGGTGGAGGTACCCGCATTGGTATTGCTGGTCAGGGTTGCCTTCTGGTTCCGGAAAAAATACTTCACGGAAAAAGGGGTTTAAATTCTGGGTATTTTTGAATGTAATTTGGATTTAATTCAATCGTTCCCGGTAATCCTTTGGGGTAACACCCAATAATTTTTTCACATAACGGGTAAAATAGGACCGGCTGGAAAATTCCATTTCATCGGCTATCTCTGCGATATTCAGATTTTTATTTTGCAATAATACGATCACCCTCTCCCGGGTATAACGCATTATCCATTGGGAAGCACTGCTGCCGGTATTTGTTTTGCAGATGTGATTGAGGTATTTGGCGGTAATGTGAAGCTGGTCGGCATAATACTGTACCTCTCGTTCCCGCATGCAATTTTCCTCCACCAGTTGGATAAAGCGCTCATACAAGGTTCCGGTCTGCAAACTACGCTTGTGATGTTCGTAGGCATTGGCAAAGGTGTGCCACATTTCCAGGATAAAGATTTGCATTTGCAGTTTCAGCACTTCTTCGTAAAAACGGTGATCAAACTCCTGATACCGGTTATGCAGATTTTTAAAGTTGGATAAAATCCGCTGTTTGTCTTCTTTCGTTACGGTCTTTACCGGATGCTCCCGGGAATACAACAGCGAATCGATGGTCCAGCCCTGATCAGGGTTGTTATCGATCAGAAAATCTTTCTCCACCAGCAGGACAGAAGCTTTAAAATGCGCTGTACAATGGATCGCTCCCAGCTTGCTATCCGCAAACCAGAATAAAAACTCTCCACTATGACAGGTCAATTGCCGGTCATTGAATAAAAACCGGATGTCTCCACGGTGACAAAACAGATGCGTATGGTAATGCCCGTGAAAAAATTTTAGATGGTCTTCAAAAAACTCCAATCCGTTATCCACCTCAAAAAGGAGGATACGAGGATCTTTTTTATCCCCTGTCTTCACGCGAAATCCACTTTGCACTAAAATACGTAAAATGTGACATTATGCGTGTACAATGTGTAACAAATCACATACGTACCCCACGTATCTTTGTATGGTAGAATAAATAACATGACACCTACAAAATTATTCGTAACGATCTGGGTAACCCTACAAATAATGGCCTGTACCCCAAATGGTAATCAAGCAGGTAATGAGGATCCGATTGCCGATGGTTCACAAGATCTTGTCTCAGCGATCTTTCCCAGGGGCGATAAAGGATCTTCCGAATTTTTTACCGGGAATGCCTATAACTATGGACTGGTACCAAGTGATTCCACCTATAACCTGCTGGTTGGTAATGTTTATTTCGAGCCCGGAGCCCGTAGCAATTGGCATACGCATCCGGCCGGTCAGATCCTGATCATTACGGATGGTGTCGGTTACCACCAGATCGAGGGACAACCAAAACAGGTTCTGCGGAAAGGGGATGTCGTCAAGTGCCCGCCCAACGTCCGGCACTGGCATGGAGCAAGTGCAGATACCGCATTACAACAGCTCTATCTTATTCCGAACATCGAAAAAGGAATTGTGGAATGGATGGAGCCGGTCACCGATGAAGTTTATTTCAATTAAGTAAGAATCAGGAGACATCAATCCAATTTTAAATTTTAATAAATCAAAAAAATGATCTTACAGGAAAATTATAAATTATCAAACCGGGTAGAAATTCCCAAACTCGGTCTGGGAACGTGGATGATCGATAATGACCACGTCGTAGCGGCAGTTAAAGCAGCCATAGCATTAGGTTACCGGCATATTGATACCGCCCAGGCTTATCAAAATGAGGCCGGAGTTGGTCTGGGTATCCGCGAAAGTGGAGTGGACAGAAATGACCTTTTTGTAACCACCAAACTGGCAGCGGAAATAAAAACGTACGACGAAGCGGTAAAGGCGATCCATGGATCGATAGAAGCCCTGGGACTCGACTACATAGATCTGATGATCATTCACAGTCCCAAACCCTGGATGAAATACCTGGGTGAAGACCGTTACTACGAAGGAAACCGCGAAGCATGGCGGGCCCTCGAGGAAGCCTATAAGGCCGGCAAACTTCGGGCCATCGGACTTTCGAACTTCGTCGAGGAAGACATCGAAAATATATTGTCCGCGTGCAAGGTAAAACCCATGGTCAACCAGATTTTGGCTCACATTAGCAACACGCCATCCGACTTGATCCGGTATTGTCAGGATAATGACATCCTGGTGGAAGCCTACTCCCCGGTAGGTCATGGTGAGTTACTGAAAAACCAGCAGATTGCGGAAATGGCAGCATCGTACGGTGTTTCCATACCTCAGTTAGGTATTCGTTACGATCTGCAACTTGGCTTGCTTCCATTACCGAAAACGGCAAATCCGGAACACATGAAAATCAATGCTGCGGTGGATTTTGTCATCTCGGACGCAGATATGAAAACATTGAAAAATATGGATCGTATCAAGGATTACGGTGCAGCAAGCCATTTCCCGGTTTATGCCGGATGAAGAATTAAAAATCTCCCTCCTCAATCAAAAAGCTCTAATTATGAAACGGTTACTCTTCTTTTTCTCTTTAGGATTTATTGCCTGTTCGGTATTCGCACAGCAGGACCTGTTTAATGAGAATCCCATCATCTCTCCCGAGATCAATGTAAATCATTCCGTGACATTCCGGGTAAAAGCACTTGAAGCGGAAATGGTTCAGGTTTCCGGCAGCCTCGATGGGGCCCATGCATTTGCTCCCATTACGTATGACATGGAAAAAGGAGAAGATGGTGTCTGGAGCTATACGACTTCAGTGTTGCCTTCAGAATTTTACCGGTACTTTTTTGTCATTGATGGTGCACGAACAACGGATCCCAGCAATGCTTTTGCCATTCGGGATGTAGGTAATCTTTCCAGCGTGTTCCTTCTGGGAGGCGGGCAGGCTGACCTTTATAAAGTCCAGGATGTTCCTCACGGCACCGTGGCCTACCGGTGGTATGATTCCCCTGGCAATGACAAAATGCGCCGAATGACGGTTTATACCCCTCCGGGTTATGAAAACAATACAGAAAAATACCCTGTCCTCTATTTACTACACGGGGTAGGTGGCGATGAACTGGCCTGGACAGGTTCAGGCAGAGCTGCTGAAATTCTTGATAATCTCATTGCTCAGGGCAAAGCCAAACCCATGATCGTGATAATGACGAATGGAAATGTTTCACAAGAGGCAGCACCGGGTGAAGGTAGTGACGGGTTTGTAAAGCCGACCTTCATGCTCCCGCACACCATGGACGGGAAGTTTGAAGAAACGTTTATTGACGTCATGAAATTTGTGGAAGGGAATTACCGGACCCTCAATGCCAAAGAAAGCCGGGCGATCGCAGGTTTATCCATGGGTGGTTTTCATACTGCAAACATCGCCTTGAATTATCCCAATACGTTTGATTACATCGGCTTATTTTCTTCCGCCTTAGGGGTCAGGCCCATGAATAACACACCCTCTCCTATCTATGAAAATACGGATGAAAAATTAAAAACCCAGATGGATAACGGGTATCAACTGTACTGGATGGCTATCGGGAATGCAGACATGGAAATGATCCTGAATGGCAACAAGGCTTTCCGCGATAAAATGGACGGTATGGGCATGAAGTACGAATACCTGGAGACCGAAGGGGGTCATACCTGGAACAACTGGCGTAATTATCTGTCGATTTTTGCACAGCGGCTTTTTAAGTAATTTTTGGATAGCCTCTTAGTTTAAGAACCCTGTCCTTTATTCCAATTAACCAGAAGAGCCACTTCAAGATCCATGAAAAAGCACCTCTATTTATTTGCAAGCGTATTAGTTGGATTTTCAGCCTGCCAAGGCAATCATCCAACCAATGAGGATGACCGGATAATGATTGATCGTGTCCATGTGGAAGGAGGATACATATCTGGTATCCAAACAACGGATGCAGAAATCAACATTTTCAAGGGTATTCCCTATGCTGCAGCGCCAGTCAACGATCTCCGGTGGAAGGCTCCTGTCCCTGTGACGACGTGGAATGGTGTTAAAAAGTGTGACGCCTTTGCTGCAAGTCCAATACAAACCTCCCCGGAACCTTTTTATATGTGGTCGGAAGAATTTCTGATTCCCAAAGAGCCCATTGACGAAGATTGTTTATTCCTGAATGTATGGACAGGGGCTAAAAAGACCAATGAAAAAAGGCCAGTCCTGGTTTGGATACATGGCGGCGGATTTGTTTCTGGTAGTGGGTCGGTACCTATATATGATGGGGAAGCAATGGCAAGAAAAGGCGTTGTTTTCGTAAGCATCAATTACCGGCTGGGAATCTTTGGTTTTCTTGCACATCCAGACTTGACCGCTGAATCGCCACAAAAGGCTTCCGGCAATTATGGATTGATGGACCAGATAGCAGCTTTAAAATGGGTGCAGGATAATATCTCTGCATTCGGGGGAGATCCTGAAAAGATTACGATTGCCGGACAATCTGCCGGATCGGCCAGTGTGGTCTATCTGATTGCTTCACCACGAGCCAAAGGACTTTTACATCAAGCCATAGCGCAAAGCGGCGCGGGTTTGTTAAAGAGGGATCCCGACACGGATGCAGTGGCTTTGATTAGCTTAAAGCAAGCTGAACAAACAGGATTACAAGTTACTGAAGCCCTGCATGCATCATCCATTCAAGAATTGCGTGCTATATCTGCAAATGATTTGCTTTCAAAAGTTCGATTCCATGCACAACCGATAATTGATGGATATGTTTTACCGGAAAACGCCCCGAAAATATATGCTGAAAATCAGGAGAACGAGGTTCGTTTGATTACCGGATGGAATGAAGATGACGGCATCGTTCTCGGGGAATTCGACCATGCCGATGCATTTAAAGAAAAAATAATGTTGCAGTGGGGTGATCGTGGTCAAGAGCTTCTGAATTATTATCCAGCTGCCAATGATGAGATAGCGCGGATTTCTCAATTAAAACTGCAAAGGGATATTGTCTTTGGTGCGCAGAATTATGTATTGGCCAATACGATGAGTGATCAGGGAAAAGAAGTTTATGTGTATCGTTTTGCGCGCCGGATTCCTCCCGGGAAATACCAGGATTATGGGGCTTTTCATACCGCAGAAGTGCCGTATGCATACGATAATCTGGCCTATTTGGACCGGCCATTTGAAACCGCTGACCATCATCTGGCGGAAGTAATGTCAGATTATTGGGTGCATTTTATTACCAACGGAAATCCAAATGGAGACGGACTTCCCGAATGGTCACCCTACAAAACAAATACCAGGGAAATCATGTATTTGGGAGATCAACAAAAAGAAGTGATCCTTTCAGATACACTAAGCCTTAATTTTTTGTCCAGAAATCTGATGGACCAATAAGATTAATCGATGCCATGAATTCATTTGTAAATACTTTCGGTTTTATCGCTCTAAGTGTGTTTCTAACCATAAAAGCAAATAGTCAAAATATGGAAACTCCCGGGTTAACTCAACAAGAAAAAAGCTTCGTATACATCTCCAGCTTTACCGCACAAGGAAATATTGAGGAATTAAAAACGGCGCTTCAGGAAGGTTTGGATAACGGATTAACCCTCAATGAGATCAATGAAGAATTGGTGCAACTTTATGCTTATTGTGGCTTTCCTAAAAGCCTGAATGGAATAACCGCCTTTATGGAGGTAGTTAAAAACAGAACGGAAAATGGCATCCAGGATGAGCAAGGAAAAGAAATCCGGATGAATGACACCGTTACGGACAAATACGAACAGGGCCGTAAGGTTTTAGAAGAATTGACCGGCATGCCGCAAAAGAAACCCGCTCCCGGATTTGGAGAATTTTCACCCAGGATAGATGCTTTTTTGAAGGAGCACTTATTTGCAGATATCTTTTCAAGCGATGTACTTTCTTACCGTCAACAGGAATTAATTACGATAGCCGCATTGGCTTCCATGCCCGGAACGGCATCGCAATTAGGGGCGCATCTATTTATGGGTATCAACGTTGGAACAACAGAGGATCAACTAAGCGATTTATTTACTATCATTGAAAAAACGGTTGGAAAAACAGAAGCTGAAAATGGCAGAAAACTATTAACCATGCTGAAAGCAAGGAAAGGAAATTGAAAAAATCGATAAAGGAATTAGCAAATTAAAATAAATGAAATGACTATAAATTCTATACAAATGGAAAAATTAGTAGGATACTTCATCCTGGGCTTTTTACTATTAATGAGTTACTCATCTTGTGATAACGCCCCAAAAAAACCCGTACCGGCAATCGCTTTGGAAAAAAGCCATGTGAAAATTGAAGTGGAAGGCAAAGCATTTCGTGACTTAAACAAAAATGGCAAATTGGATATCTATGAGGACACCAACGCGCCGATCGAAGACCGCATAAATGATCTGGTCGCCCAAATGAACCTGGAGGAAAAGGCCGGTAGTTTGTTTATGCCAGGTGTACCGGTAAATGATGACGGCACCATTGAAAAAAAGCCCAATGCAACCGGTCCGGGGGCACGATATCCAGCTGCCGTGGAGAATATTGTCAACGGAAAATTAAATCACTTTAATGTCTGGGGTATCCCCTCTGATCCAAAGTTGATGGGTGTGTGGAATAACAGCTTGCAGAATTATGCGGAGGAAAATTCCCGCTTGGGCATCCCTGTAACAATTGCTTCCGATCCTCGTCACCATTTTAGTAACACCATCTTCTCCATGTCGGCCAATGGATTTACCCAATTCTGTGAAACAACCGGGCTTGGAGCCATCGGTGATGATGAACTGGTCAAGACGTTTGCCGATATCGTTCGCAAAGAATACCTGGCAGTGGGTATCTGGGTGGCATTGCATCCCCAAATTGATTTATCGACAGAGCCAAGATGGCCCAGAATAAGTGGCACATTTGGAGAAGATGCCGCATTAACCGCACGTATGGCAACAGCCTACATTACCGGTCTGCAAGGATCAGAATTAAATGATCAGAGCGTGGCAGCCATGACCAAACATTTTCCGGGTGGTGGTCCCCAGCGTGAAGGACTTGATCCGCATTTTGAAATTCAAAAGGGTCAAATTTATCCGGGTAATAATTTTGATTATCACCTGATTCCATTTGAAGCTGCTTTCCGTGCAAAAACCGCTTCCATCATGCCCTATTACGGTATTCCTACTGCGCAAACCGATGAAGATGTGGCGATGGCATACAACAAATCCATCATTACCGATTTATTACGAAACAAATATCAGTTTGACGGAGTCGTTTGTACCGATTGGGGTTTGGTAACAGATGTGCAATTTACGCCTACGGTTGTTTGGCCTGCCCGGGCCTGGGGCGCCGAAAATTTAGCGGAATCGGACCGGGTATTAAAGATCCTTGACGCCGGTTGTGATCAGTTTGGTGGAGAAAACAGGCCAGAGTTGGTAGTTCAGCTTGTTAAGGAAGGAAAGCTATCTGAGACACGTATCGATGAATCGGTCCGCCGGTTACTCCGGCAAAAGTTTCAACTGGGTTTGTTTGATAATCCCTTTGTGGATGAAAACCAGATTCCTTCAGCCATAGGAACTGACGAATATCGAAGCTTGGGGGATGCAAGTCAACAGAAAGCCATGACCCTGCTAAAGAATCAGGACGACGTCTTGCCACTTGCAGCGAAAACCCTTAAGGTTTATATCGAAGGGATGGACAGCGCTGTCGTTGCACAATATGCCGAGGTTGTGAATAGTCCAGAAGCGGCTGATGTAGCCATTTTGAGAGTCAGAACACCCTGGGTGCCTGTTGAATCCGAAAACCCCATGGCTCGAATGTTTCATCATGGAGACCTGGATTTTAAAGGCGAAGCTAAAGAGCACATTATGGGAGTTCTAAACAAAGTGCCAACCATCGTGGATATCTATCTGGATCGCCCCGCGGTTATTCCGGATATAACCAATGCTGCAAAGGCACTCATTGGGGATTTCGGAGCAAGTGATAAAAATGTGTGTGAAGTCCTCTTTGGCCATGCTCAACCCTTAGGCAAACTTCCATTTGAATTGCCCTCTTCCATGGAGGCGGTTCGGAATCAATTGACGGATGTGCCTTATGACAGCGAGTCTCCCTTATTTGAATTTGGCTACGGCTTGAGGTATTGAACGATGATCAGAAAGCTATTTCAGAAGAATTAATGGAAGAAGGCAAAAGGTAAATCTTGCAAGGGCAATTTGCTATAATGACCTCCAGGATTAACCCTTGAAAACGATTTATCGGGAAAATGAAATTATTAATCTTATCGATGCTTTGGATGACTTTTGGGAATTCTGAGACGATGATGAAAAATATTTCCAGCATGGAACAAACAGTGCTTATCAAGGGGAAGATAAAGGTGGGCGAAGAAAATTTTCCAGTCGTTTATTACGATAATCCAACTTCCAGAAGTTTAGTGGCTCAAATGCCTTTTACGGTTACCCTGGAAGATTATGCCGGAATTGAAAAGATCTTTTATCCCCCACAATCTCTTAACAAGGATGATGCCCCAGAAGGGGCGGAACCACAGATCGGAGACCTGATGTATTACGCACCGTGGGGAGATGTAGCGATATTTTATAAAAATTTCAGGTTTGCCAGCGGTTTGATACCACTCGGTAAAGTTGAGCACCTGGAAATTCTTATGAGCGCAGTGAAAGCCAATGCTTTCCGGGCAACATTCGAAACAGAATAAATAAAACCTTATGGAAATTATTAAAAATGGAATACTCCCATCGATCAAAGGACCCGGTGACTGGTTTACCGGTGATGTTCGTATTGATCCCTTGTTTCAAAAACAAGAATCGACAAAGGCAGCGGGAGCGCTGGTCACGTTTGAACCTGGTGCCCGCACGGCCTGGCATACCCATCCGGCGGGCCAGACTTTGATCGTCCAATCCGGATTAGGCTGGGTGCAGCGGGAAGGAGGTCCTATCGAGGAGATCCGTCCCGGTGACGTGGTTTGGTTTGCGCCCAACGAAAAACACTGGCATGGAGCCTCTCCTCAGAAAGCCATGAGCCACATTGCCATTCAGGAGGAAAAGGATGGAAGTGCAGTGACCTGGATGGAGAAGGTTACGGATGAGCAATATGTAAAATAACAAACGGGCAGAGACTGTTGCCGAGATAGATTAACAGGTAAATTTGGGAGCGCGGTTCGCTATACGCCGTTCGCTTTTCGCTTTTCGTGGAACCAGGTCGAGCTTTTCGGCATATACTGAAATAGGTATAATAAAACTGCTTTGTCAGCGCGCAACAACAACCATTTTAATCCCTGCCAATTTTGATTGGATTTCATCTCTAAAATGAATAATACAATGCAGATCATGAATCATTCCAGCCAAAAATTCAATCCTGAAGAATTGAACCAAATGATCGAAGCGGATGACCTAAAGATTTCAGTTCTCCGGGATAACGGATTAAGCTACGGTACACCTACGTGGATTTGGGTAGTAGCTATAAACGGCGATATGTACGTACGCGCCTACAACGGTGTTCGTTCAAGCTGGTATAAAGCAGCCCAAACTCAAAAAACCGGTAGGATCTTTGCCGCTGGAATGGTCAAAGAGGTGGTATTTGAAACAGACATAGCACCGGAATTGGAAGCTCCAATTGACCATGCATACAAACAAAAATACAGCGGTAGTCCTTATTTGTCACCCATGATAAGTGCACGCGCCAGAGCGGCTACTGTGCGGATTTTGCCTCAATAATCTGTGAATAGTGAACCGACAAAATCAGTCTGCCATTATTGCCATTTTTTCGGCGAATGTCATCTTTGGTATGAATATACCGGTTACCAAAGCATTGATTGCAAACTGGATGACTCCGTTGGGTTATACTACAGTCAGAATGTTTTTTGGAACGTTTGTATTTTGGATAATCGGTTTTTGTCTGAAACGGGATAAGATCCAAAAGAATGACCTATTGATCCTGGTTATTGGCGGTCTCCTGGGTTATCTGGGCACGCAGTTTTTATTTTCTGAGTCCCTGAGATTTACCACACCGGTCAATTTTTCTTTATTGATGGCGCTAACGCCATTGGCCGTGTTGGTCATCTCATTTTTCTTTTTGAAAGAAAGGATTACGCCTAAAAAAATACTGGGCTTGTGCTTAAGCATTGCAGGTGCAGCGACAGTTATTTTATCGAGCCACCCGCATACCGATCCGGGAAGCAATAATGCTCTGGGTATTTTCTTCGCACTATTGTGTGTATTGTCCTATGCGACCTATATGGTCCTGACCCGAAAGATAGCGACCAGGTATCATCCGGTTACCATAGCCAAGTGGATGTTTTTATTTTCTGCAGTCTTATTGGTGCCATTCCTTTCCTCCGGTATTTCCAATCAGGCGATTTATTCAGCAGAAGGCGCGATAAAGCCTTTATTATTATTGAGTTTTTCTCTGTTGTTTTCTACGCTGCTGGCATTTTTTCTGATGCCCTATGCCTTGAAGAAACTGGAGGCCGGCACCGTCAGTGTATTTATGAACCTCCAACCCATCACGGCATCCGCGGTTGCCATTTGGGTGGGACAGGACAATTTTAGCTGGAATACCGTTATTGCAATGGTTTTGATCATTTTTGGTGTTTCGGTAGTGAGTAAATAGTAATGATCCGGATGACGCAATGATCGTTTTGTGAAACGACGAGTCATCTTAGGTTGATTTATGCGAATATTTGTCCCTAATCTTCTTCCTATGCCAGAGGAGTGATTCGTAGCATGATGTAAACAAAAGACATGGGCCTAAGTGAAAAATGTTTTATGGCAAATACCTTGGGTTTCATTCAATCACATCAGACGCTTCATTAGCCACTTGCGGACAGGTATGTCATACAATCGAACCATAGCATAAGCCAGAAGGATAATCCCAATAAGCAGGAATATGGATACCATGATCAATGTGGGGATGTCTTCTGGTGATGCAGCATTAATATTGTTATTTGTTACCCAGGCCATAAACAAATATATAAATGGGTAGTGGATGATGTACATGGGATAGGATATTTCACCAAGGAACTTGTTAATTTTCACTGCTGGGCCCAGGACAGTCCCTGATGCCCCGAGATAGACGATAATTGGGAAAACGATTAAGACAATTAGCGCATCATACAGGCCATTCATCCAGAGTTCTTCATGCCCACCGATCCTCGGAATGGAAAGAGAAATAATCAGGAGGATACTGCACCATAAAAAAGCTTTATTGATATGACCTGGTTTTATCACCCTCGACAACAATAATCCTGCTGTGAACGGATAAGTCAACCTTGTAAATCCTATCCACAGCTGCTTTGGTTCAAGCGACCATCCACCGATAAGATCACCTTGTCCATTGGTCAAGGCAAGGTGAATAAGCGCTGCACCTGCAATAATAGCCAGGATGGAAAGTACTTTATTTGAGAACTTACGGATAAAAAGCGCATAAAGGATATTGGCAATGTATTCGTAAAACAGTGTCCAGGCCGGACCATTCAGCGGATGCATTTCATACCAGCCACGGACATCTAATGAACGTCCTACAGGAAACAGCGTAAACCCAATCAGCATGACCAGCAACATTTTCCATACAGGTGTTTGCGATATGCCGGGGAAAATAGAACAATCCTGAAAATAAAATGTAATCGCACCGATCACCATCCCTGCAATGATCATCGGTTGGAGGCGGATTAACCTGCGTTTGAAAAACTCCTTTAGTCCCATTTTTGGCCAGCGGTCATCGTATGCATAACCTATTACAAACCCGGACAGGACAAAGAAGAAGTCTACCGCAAGGTATCCGTGGTTAATGATCTGCTTATTATGGTCCCCTAATGAGAACGTCTCAAGGATATGGAACATGACCACCATAACTGCCGCTACCCCTCTGAGTCCATCCAGGATAGGATAGTGCTTTTTTGTGTCAGTGAATGTTGCTGGAGAAAATGAATCCAAAGGTCAAATTTTTGATGTGAAGGTATTAGGATAAAGGATCGCTTATTGGTTTAAAGTGCGAAATAGTTGTCGAAAATATAAAATATAGTCCTGTTGAGTGTCCCAAGGAAAAATCAATTTTCTATGTTTCTATTACTACCAGTTTTTTGAATGAATACTGCCTTTAGGATTGACCCTTGTGAAATCAATATGCGAAGATTCATGACTGGCTCTATTTGGGGCAACTACCGCATTATATCAATTCAAACTCCTGAATTCATTCGGCGTGACACCCGTTTTTTGTTTAAAAAGACGGGTGAAATGCTGCGGGTATTTAAAACCCAGATCGTAAGCGATCTCACTGATGGATTTGTTCCGGTCGAAAATTAATTTCTTGGCTACCTTAATCATTTTTAGTTGGATGTATTCCTGCGCAGACACACCCGTTTCTTTTTTGATGAGATCCCCGAAATAATTGGGGGATAAATGAAGTTCTTCGGCACACCAGGCTACAGAAGGAATACCCAGGCTGTGCGGTTCATCCGAAATAAAATAGCGATCCAATAAATGTTCAAACCGTTCCAGTATTCCTTTATTCACGACATCTCGTGTGATAAACTGCCGGTCGTAAAAACGAGTGCAGTAATTGAGGAAGAGTTCAATATTGGATACAATTAATTGCTTGCTGTGTTTGTCTATGCCTTGTGAAAGTTCGTAGTTGATTTTGTCAAAGATATCCAGAACGATCTGACGCTCACGCTGGGATAAGTGTAGCGCCTCGTACAATTCATACGAGAAAAAAGTATAGTTATCCATGTTATTCCCCAGGTGGGTACCCCAGAGCAGGTCCGGATGAAAAAGAAGTGCATAGCCGGAAGGTTGAAAATCAGGTACGACGTTTCCGATGTTAACAACTTGTCCCGGGCCGACAAAGACCAGGGTCCCGTCCTGGTAATCGTAATTTTGCCGGCCATAGGATATGGTACACTGCTGACCTTGCTTCAGGAAAACCGCATAAAAATGATAGCGGACCGCTTCGGCGATTTCCTGTTTGGGCCAGGTACCTTCCGAAACATCCAATACGCTGACCAGTGGATGGAGAGCTGATAATTGAAGTCCGGCACAGTAATCATTGACCGTAACCAGGTCTTTTATTTCACTCATATCGAATAGCTTATACCCGAAATTAGTAATTGACCCGGTTTAAATCCTGTTGCTATCAGGTAATCCGTATTAATGGTAGGGATATCCGTAATTGGGGTAAGTGATATCGATATGCGTCGATGTAATTTTGAATCATCAATAAATAATCATGCAAACGATAAAACTCAACAATGGGATTGACATGCCCATCCTGGGATTTGGAGTTTTTCAAATGGCGGACCAACAGGAATGTGAACGATGTGTACTGGAAGCCCTTGATGCCGGATACCGCCTGATCGATACGGCCGCATCCTATCTGAATGAATCGGCAGTGGGTAATGCCATTGCCCGGAGTGCGGTACCAAGAGAAGAGTTGTTCATTACTACCAAACTCTGGGTTCAGGATACCGGATACGAAAAGACCAAGCTGGCTTTCGAAAAATCATTGAATAAACTGCAACTCGATTATATGGATCTCTATCTGATCCATCAGCCCTATGGGGACGTTCATGGCTCCTGGCGGGCCATGGAAGAGTTGTATAAAGCGGGGAAGATTAAAGCCATTGGTGTGAGCAATTTTCAACCGGACCGGGTTATGGATATGATCACCTTTAACGAAGTTCCTCCGGCGATTAACCAGATTGAAACGCATCCATTCAATCAGCAAATTGAAACGCAGCAGTTTTTAATCGAAAACGGGGTTCAGATCGAGTCCTGGGGCCCATTTGCCGAAGGAAGAAATAACCTTTTTCAGAATGAATTACTTCTGGCTATTGCTGCCAAATACAAAAGAAGCGTGGCGCAGGTGGTACTCCGTTGGCTCATCCAAAGGGGAATTGTAGCTATCCCGAAATCGGTCAAAAAAGAAAGGATCAAGGAAAACTTCAACGTATTTGATTTTGAGTTGAGCGAGGAAGACATGACGGTCATTGCAACGCTTGATCTGAAAACCAGCAGCTTTTTTGATCACCGGGATCCCGAGATCGTAAAGTGGATGGGTAGCCGAATACTTGATTTATGATTCACCCAATTTACCCAAACCGGCTACGGCAGTCATGGCCTATACCGGCCAATCCACTTATTCACCGGACTTCCCGCCGACTTTTATTACGGTGGCAGCCAAGGATGGAATAGCCAATCTCCATACCGTTGAATCCCGGGTGGCACATTTAAGAAATGCCGGAGTGGAAGTGGAATACCGCAGATATGAGACCGCTGGACTTGGATTTGGTTTGGGTACGGGGACAGATGCGGAGGGATGGCTGGATTACGCGGTTCGCTTCTGGCAAAAAAATATCAATCAATAAATCAGCATATGAAAAGTCTAATTACTGGCCTCGCTCTATTTGTTGTCTGGAGCATGCAAGCCCAACAACAGGAGATTAAGACCTCGCCAATCGTTCATGTTGTGTCTGGTGACCTCAAGGGCGTGTCCGACGGGCAAGTTGACATTTTTAAAGGGATCCCATTTGCGGCACCTCCCGTTGGCGATTATCGCTGGCGGCCGCCACAGCCGGTAAAGGCCTGGGAGGGCGTACGAGATGCCAGTGCATTTGGACCCAATTGCGCACAGTCCGGCTGGGGAGCGGCTCAAGGAACCATCCAGGAAGGCTCCTCCGAAGATTGCCTTTACCTGAATGTATGGACGCACGCAGGTTTTACAGCAAATGCTAAAATGCCGGTCATGGTGTGGATCCATGGCGGAGGTTTTACCGGCGGTTCAGGGGCAAGCCCCCAACTGGACGGAAGTCATTTTGCCCAACAGGGTGTACTACTGGTCACCATCAACTACCGGCTTGGACGCCTCGGGCATTTTGCATTTCCGGCATTGAGTGCTGAGCATCCTGAGGAGTTTAAGGGCAGTTATGCTTACATGGATCAGATTGCTGCCCTGCAATGGGTACGCGATAACATTGCTGCCTTTGGTGGTGACCCGGGTAATGTGACTATTTTTGGCTTTTCCGCTGGTGGCGTATCGGTCCATTCTATGATGACTATTCCGGCGGCCCGGGGATTGTTTCAGAAAGCGATTGCGGAGTCGAGCGGAGGCCGGGATGGTGTGCTTACCGGCAGATCCATCAATCAAGATAATGCCGATCCGCTTTATCCCGTTTCTGCCGAAGCAATCGGAATCAATTTTGCCAGGAAACATGGGATCGAAGGAACCGATGCGGCAGCACTCGCCAAGCTGCGTGCGCTGTCCGTGGAAGAAATTGTGGACGGAGGCCAGGATACTGATGGACCGGATGGCCCTCGCATCTATTCCGGGCCTATTCTCGATGGAAAGCTGGTGGTGGAAACGGCTGAGAGCGCCTATAATGCCGGCCATCAAGCCAAGGTTCCCCTTATCATCGGAAATTGCAGTGCCGAAGTTGGCGGTGCGTTTGTCAGTACTGCTACCACCAAGGATGAATTATTCTCAAAGTTCGGAGATCTGGAAAATGAGGCGAAGGCAGCCTATGATCCGGAGGGAAACAAGGAATTTGCTGAAGTTCAGACTTTCTTCAATACCGATTGGGTGTGGGGTGAACCGGCAAGGATGACAGCCAGGTATTTTGTTAATAGTGGAGAACCTGCCTATGTGTATCAGTTTGGATACATCCCGGCTGCTTTTAAACAGTGGGCACGATATGGTGCCGGACACGGCAGTGAAGTAGGCTTTGTCTTCAATAACCTGGGGGTTGGGGGATTTGGACCTCCGCCACCGCCTCCTACCGAAGAGGAAAAAGAGGTTGCCAAAGTCATGCATGCCTATTGGGTTAACTTTGCCAAAACCGGTAACCCGAATGGAACCGGATTGCCGAACTGGCCCCTTTATTCCCCAGGAAAAGGTGAGATTCTCGATGTACAGCCCGATGGAAACGCGGTCGCTAAGCCGGACCCCAGAAAAGCGCGGCTGGACGTGATTGAAAAGGCTTTCAAGAGGAGGGCTCAGCTGCAATCTCGGGGCATTTAGATTTCTCCGGCACGGCTCATTCTTCGCCTTCGGTCGAAATGACAATAGGACTTTGTTCAGAGGAAACGCAATTATTAATAATCAAAAATCGAAAATGATATACATGAAAAAGATGACATTAATTATCCTGTTCGGGGTCATTGCACTGATGGATCATTCAGTAGCCCAGGGAAGTTTTTACCCCAAAGGTGAGAAAGCAGCCAATGTGCACCACACCGGAGATGTATGGTTAACCCTTGTCAGCAGTGCGGATGCTACCTTCGATTACAACATTGCTTATGCTTTTTTTGCACCGGGCGCCAAACTGGACTGGCACATGCATCCCAAGGGACAGCAGCTGATCATTACGGAAGGCGAAGGATATTACCAGGAACGGGGTAAACCAATCCAATTGGTTAAAAAAGGAGAAGTTGTCAAATGTCAACCCGGGGTGGAACACTGGCATGCGGCCACTCCGGACAGTGAATTTGCCTATCTCGCGATGACTGGGAATGTACCTACCGTTTGGCTGGAAAAATTAACCGAAGAAGATTACCGTAGTTATAAGGGAAAGGAATAATACGACTCTATGTGGAGAAAATACATTCACTTCTAAGTAAACCTTGCACGATACTCAGTAGGAGAAAGACTCAAGGCTTTTTTCACATATCGACTGAAAAATGATTGGCTAGAAAAATTCATCGTATCAGCAATTTCGGTAAAGGTTAAGTTCTAAAAAGGTGATGTGATCAAATGTCAACCGGGGGTGGAACACTAAAATACGGCCACTCTGGATAGCTAATTTGCTTATCCTGCCATGACCGGGAATGTACCCACCGGTTGGTTGGAAAAACTGACCATCGAAGCCAACCACAGTTACAAGGGAAAGGAATGATACGACTCTATGTGGAGAAAATACATTCACTTCTAAGTAAACCTTGCACGATACTCAGTAGGAGAAAGACCCAAGACTTTTTTCACATATCGACTGAAAAATGATTGGCTAGAAAAATTCATCGTATCAGCAATTTCGGTAAAGGTTAAGTTCTCGTTGCGAAGTAAAAGGATAAGGTTGGTCGTGGTAAAATTCTGAATCCATTCCGACGCATTTTTTCCACTGGTTTTCTTGCAAATTTCTGAGAGGTATTTTGGAGTGATGAATAGCTGATTTGCATAGAATTCTACTTCCCGGTGCTCCAAACAATGCAATTGTACTAATTGCATGAATCGCTGGAATAGTGACCCTTTCTCATTACTTTTAATTAGACGTTCCATTTTGTCGGCAAAAACATTCCACATTTCCATGACGAATATTTGTAGTTGCAAATTGATAATTTCAGTGCGGAACAGATGATCAGTATCCTCATATCTTCCTTTTAGAAGAAGAAAATCATGTTTACATTTTTGAGCAACACTTTCTTCCAAACTTACAACAGGATTTTCTTTTGAAAACAAATAACCTCTGATTCCCCAGCCAATATCAGGGTTATTTTTGCTCATTAAGTCAAAAGATACCAAGAGGAAGGTAGCCCTGAAATCGGGCGTAAACATCAAATCACGGACTTCTGCATTTGGTAGAAAAAGGACTATATCATTCTTCCTGATAGACCATTTCCTTTCGCTCATGCTAAACTGACCACCACCATCCTGGCATAGGATGTGCGTGAAATAAGTCTGCATAAAGTCAGGAGGAATGTCATCACTTCCCAGACTTTCGACTACCAATATTTCCTTTTCGTATACTTTCTTTTCCAGTAGCATTGAATCCGGCATTTGTGTCTATTGTATTATGCAAAAACAGCGATAAAGTTCTTTAGGGTCCACGTGAAGGCAAAAATACAGAAATATGTGCAAGTAACACCGAAAAATATGTCGTATTGCTTTGTGCCGTTCATCTTACCTTTGTTTTGTACAAAATGATTCAGGTGATGTCGACAAACAAGCATATTAATCGCAGAGATTTCATCCTCCAATCCAGCTTAGCAGGGCTAGGATTAACAATTAATAATCCATTATCAGGGATGAGTAGCGCTATGCCAAACTCGCTGTTTTCTAGTGCTCTAGAAATACGAACCAGAAAACTAGGTGAATTAGAGGTTACTGAGCTAGGGTTTGGTTGTATGAATATCGCCTGGGCTTACGGAAATCTTCCAAGAAGAGAAGATTCGATTCAACTTATCCGGATAGCTTACGAAGCAGGTATTCGCTTTTTTGATACCGCCGAGATTTATGGGCCGCATAAAAGCGAAGAAATAACCGGTGAGGCTTTAAAACCCTACCGAAACGAAGTGGTCATTGCTTCCAAAATTGGATTCGACATTGACTTCAATACTGGTGAAATGAAAGGTGGCTTGAATAGTCGGCCGGAACACGTTAAACAGGCAGTTGATTACATGCTCAAACGATTACATACCGATTACATTGATTTACTATACCAGCACCGCGTTGACCCACAAGTTCCTATTGAAGATGTTGCAGGCGCTATGGCAGATTTGATTAATGCAGGTAAAATACGCCACTACGGATTATCAGAAGCAGGAGCAGCCACCATTCGCCGGGCACACAAAGAACATCCAGTAACAGCCATTCAAAACGAATACTCTTTCTGGACAAGAGACCCGGAAGGGGAAGTCATTCCGGTATGTGAAGAATTGGGTATCGGCTTTGTTCCGTGGAGCCCCTTGGGTATGGGTTATCTTACCGGCAAGGTTACACCCGACTATCCCTTTGCCGAAGGCGACATTCGCAAAAACTTAAACTTTCCACGCTTCACAAAAGAAGCATTGGCAAAAAACAAAGGGCTTGTTGACCTGTTGCAAAAAATAGGCAACCGTTACAATGCTACTTCCGGTCAGATAGCACTTGCGTGGCTGCTGGCAAAGAAGCCTTTTATTGTTCCCATTCCCGGCACAAGGCTCATTCCGCACATGCAGGAAAACTTAGGTGCTGCAAAGGTGAAACTTTCTGCCGCTGATATAGCCGAACTGGAAGCAGGGTTTGCATCCATCGGCGTTTTTGGAGACAGGGCACCTGAAAATTTAAAAGTATCACATGATATAGGAACAAGCCTTGGAACATCGTCTAAAGGAACAAATGGCAAAACACCATTACCAAAAAATAAATAGTCAACCATGAGCAAAGAAATAAACCGGAGAAAATTTTTGCAGAATACAGTCATTGCAACCACGGGGATAGCTCTGGGTGCCTCGATATTGTCTTCCTGTGCCACAAGTAAAGGAACTATGCCAGCCGCTTCTGAAAGTAAGAAGAAACGCAAAATAGGCAGTCTGGAAGTGTCGCCTATTGGCTTGGGCTGCATGAGCATGGCAGGCGTGTACAACCCACCCCAACCCAAGGAAGAAATGATTAAAGTTATTCGCACCGCAGTTGACAACGGCGTTGATTTTTTTGACACTGCCGAAGTGTATGGACCGTTTTACAGCGAAGAGATTGTAGGCGAAGCCCTGAAGCCTTACCGCAATAAAGTGAAGATTGCTTCCAAGTTTGGTTTTGATTTCAACGGCAATCAAACTACTGGTAAAAACAGCCAACCGGCGCACATTCGTTCAGCCGTGGAAGGCATGTTGAAACGCCTTCAAACCGACCACATTGATTTGCTCTACCTGCACCGCATGGACCCGAATGTGCCCATCGAAGACATTGCAGGAACCGTAAAAGACCTTATTCAACAAGGCAAGGTGCGGAACTTTGGCGTATCGGAAGTATCGCCTGCCACTATTCGCAAAGCCCACGCAGTGCAGCCCGTTACCGCATTGCAATCAGAATACTCCATGCTGGAAAGAGTAATGGAACACGAAATGCTGCCGCTTTGCGAAGAATTAGGCATTGCTTTCGTACCCTGGGGACCGTTGTGCCGTGGGATGCTTACTGAACGGTTTGATAAAAATTATAAACCTGAACAAGGTTTTCGCCGGGCAGGTGTTCCTTACTTCACACCGGAAGCATTAGAAGCCAACCTGAAAGTAACAGAGTTGGCAAAGACGTGGGGTGAAAAAAAGAACGCAACATCGGCACAGATTTCATTAGCATGGTTATTGGCGCAAAAGCCGTTCATTGTTCCCATTCCAGGCACTACCAATCCGGCTCACTTGATGGAAAACATCGGCGGAAGAAACGTTGAGTTTACCAATGCCGAACTAACCCAATTGCGACAAGAATTGGAAGCCATCCCGGTTATCGGCTTCCGTTCGCCACAATCTGTTCACACAAACTTGTAATGGCGGTCATGCAAAAAATCTCATTGCTAATAAGCTTCATTTTTATCTGCACTTTTTCTTTTGCCCAAAAATGGAGTGACATTAAAACGGATGCAGAGCCGTTGGTGCTGAAATCTGTGGGCAGCTTTTATGTGGGTGGAGAAACCGAACTGCAAACCCGTTCAGAGATGGGTAATTTCTTTCCGGAAGGGCATATTACCGTCAACCAGATGTATGTGAATTTTATGGTGCCGCAAAAACAGGTGGACAGCACGTCATTTGTTTTTATCCACGGCATCACACTAAGCGGAAAAACCTACGAAACAACTCCCGACGGTCGCATGGGCTGGAACGAATATTTTGCCCGAAAAGGACACGCCACCTTTGTAGTTGACCAGGTAGGCATTGGGCGTTCCGGCTTCAATGCCAAAGCCTACAATCGTGCAAGAAACAAAGAGATTGAACCATCTGAACTACCGCTCCTTTTCCGTATTTCCGATGAAAATACATTGTTGAATTTCCGTTTTGCCGACAGTTTGAAGAAGGCTTTAGTAGCCTCAAAATTTCCTGCAGAAGCCTACACCGAATTTTCAAAACAAAGCATTCCGTTCACGGCAGCAACAGTCACCAGTCCTGACGTCAATTTCAGGAACCTGTCTCTTTTGGCAAAAGACTTGAAACACACAGTGCTGGTCAGCCATTCGCAATCGGGTGCATTTCCGGTACAAACTGCCTTGCTTAATCCCGAAGGGATAGATGCCCTTGTTTTGATTGAGCCGGGCGGCACCGGCGCCAACTATACCGATGCACAGGTAGCGAAACTAAAGAACATACCCGTGCTTCTGGTATTTGGCGACAATATAGAAGCGGAAACAGGCGTTCCGGGTCATAGCTGGAAAGAAGCCTACGACGGATGGAACAGCCTTATAGAGCGGCTAAAGAAAAGGGGTGGTAAAGCAGAGACTTTTTTCCTGCCACAAATGGGCATCAAGGGCAACAGTCACATGCTGATGATGGATACGAACAATCAGCAGATAGCCGATTTAATTCTGGCCTGGTTCGCAACAAACAAAAATTAATTCATTGCAGAATAAACACCCATCAACATGAAAGGATATCTAACTTCTTTATTAATTCTTTTAGCTCCAATTCTATCAATAGCACAAGACATGAATAAGACTATAGAACAACGATTAACCGCCATTGAGGACAAGAGGGCGATCAAATATGTAGTCGATGAATTCTCCAACCTTGCCGATACCAAAGATATAGACCAGCAGGTGTTGCTGTTTACCGAAGATGGCGAAGTGGAAAGCATATCCAACGGGCAAAGCAGTGTGTTGAAAGGGCGGGAACAGTTAAAGCAGGCGTTCTCAGGTTTCCTCTCCAACTTCCATACGGTGTACCACCAAAACGGTCAGCAAACCATTGTTGATTTAACTGAAAATACGGCAACAGCCACCTCTTATTGTCGGGTAATCCTTATTGGTGAGCAAGATGGGAAGCAAATGAAGACTACGTTGTACACCATCTATAAGGATGAGTTTGTAAAGGAAGGAAACAAATGGCTTATCAAGCACCGGCTATCCAATTTCGTTCATCGGGAGGTAGAATCGCTCTGAATAAACACACGGTCACCCAACTGAATCAACTCATTCATTTGGTTCACAAAGTTGATGTTGTTATATATATAAGGAAAGGAGTAATTAGTAATTATTCCCAATCTTGGTAAAATGACTGAAAAAATGGACGAAGTAATTATTCATTCGACGATTACGTGTCCCGAATGTGGTTTTCAGAAAGAAGAATCCTGCCTACCGATGCGTGTCAGTTTTTTTATGAATGTGAAAATTGCCATGCAATTTTGAAACCGCAACCGGGAGATTGCTGCGTTTTCTGTTCCTATGGTACCGTGAAATGCCCTCCGGTGCAAATGGGGAATAATGATTCTTGCTGTGGCTAATTATTTCTTCACCACATTCAAATATACCGTATCGCTGCTGATGCCAGTCCAGATGCCTAAGCCGTTTTCTACATTGGTGGGAGGCTGTGTGATGTTTTGGGTTGAGGTACTCGATAATTCATAGAGAGCGGCATATTCCGGGTTGACCCGGAATATCACCACCCGATGCAATCCGAACTGAGTGAGATCCCGGAAGGCATTGATGGCATAAAAATCAGTGATCTGGGGGCGGCTGATCATGCGAAACCGGCCTGGTCCGCCATTGCCGTTTTCGAACTCGGCAAACCGCTCGTTGATGTATTCGGGGTCTTCAGCAGTATTTTCAATCACTACATAATAATAGTCGCCCTCCGTGTTATCCCAGGTGACCTCAACCGGGTCAACCTCAATGCTACCGGGATTCGGGAAGGATCCGGCGGCAATTTGCTGCACCGCAATCTCATCCTGGGATATAACAGCTGTTTTCATTTCCGGCACATAGGTCTGAGCCCGGATCGTTTCACCATTCCATTCAAATTCAATGTTATAGGAATGCGTGGCTTCGATGATGAAAGTGGTATCCTGATAATAGCCCGACCCGATCGGGATCAGCATCGTTTCCCG
>Ga0116151_10000854_pt1 | contig 28286 bp, 22 predicted proteins | sample AD_UKC117_MetaG_FD_89893 | JGI IMG/M metagenome (GOLD analysis project Ga0116151, IMG submission 89893) | Active sludge microbial communities of municipal wastewater-treating anaerobic digesters from Hong Kong - AD_UKC117_MetaG | ecosystem: Engineered > Bioreactor > Anaerobic > Digestate... | reverse complement strand
TAACACATATTGGGAAACAATTACAATTTGGTTATTTACAAAGCCAAACAGTTATAAAAAATACTGGATAGTTGGGTGAGTGGCTGATCCGCCAGTTGGCGGATGCTAAAGTGTCGTATCCTCTGTTCTTAACACATATTGGGAAACAATTTCAAATTGGTTATTTACAAAGCCAAACAGTTATAAAAAATACTGGAGAGGTGGGTGAGTGGCTGAAACCAACAGTTTGCTAAACTGTCGTACCTGTAAAGGGTACCGGGGGTTCGAATCCCCCTCTCTCCGCCATCGTTCTCCGAAGCTGTAGCGAAGGAGAACGGCCAAAAAAGTTCATATACATAAATGCTTAAATTTTATCTGACAGCAGTCAGAAGGATAATAGCGTAAAACACGGGGTGTAGCGTAGTCCGGTCATCGCGCCTGCTTTGGGAGCAGGAGGTCGCAGGTTCGAATCCTGCCACCCCGACAAAATTAAAAACCAGATATTTATATATTAAATGTCTGGTTTTTTGTTTTTTATGGCTATTTGTTCTGGTGATGTTTAAAAGTTTTTCCTTGTTTGATGTTGTTGTAAATTGTTTGTTTTTGATATATTTGTTGTCCAAATGTTGTCCAAACTGTAAAATTTATATCGAATGAGTTCAACAACAGCGACCCTTTTTTTAAAACAACATGAACGAGCTGATAAAACCAGAAGCCTTTATCTCAGAATTACCCACAATAGAAAATCAGCCTGGATCCCAATGAATATTTTTATAACCGAGGATGAGTGGGATGATGATCTTCATACAATAGATAAAAAGAAATGCAAGCGGTACAAGGACATTGATCGGATCAATGATCAATTACTGAGGAGAAAACTGGATGCCAGGGAAACAATCACAAATCTTTATCATTCTGGAGAAATCGAAAGTTACTCGGTAGCTGATGTTAAAAATGCCATTGTCAATACCAACGAGAATTTTACATTCAAGTCTTTTACAAATCGGTTGATATCAGAGATGAAAATGGCAGGGAAGTATGGGAATGCAGCCATTTATGAAACAGCCATGAACTTTGTGATAAAAAATAACAACGACCTTGATATCAAGTTTCAAAAGATTAACTTTCATTTTCTGAAACAACTTGAGATCAACCACCTCGCTGCCGGGAATACACTCAATTCGTTGAGTGTCTATTTAAGGACAATACGGGCTATTTACAACCGGGCCATTAAGGAAAATGTAGCCAAAAAGGACTGGTATCCATTTGATAAATATTCCATTAAAAAGTCCAAGACCAAGAAAAGAGCCATCTCCAGGGATGACATTAAAAAGATAGAGGATTATAAACCGGAATCAGGATCACAACTATTTCACGCCCGGAATTATTTTTTATTTTCATTTTATATGATTGGGCTCAATTTTGCTGACATTGCTTATTTGAAACCCACAAACATCATTAACGGACGGCTCGAGTATGCACGCCGTAAGACTCATAAAAATTATTCTCTTGCTCTATATGATAAACCCAAAAAAATCCTCAACTTTTATATGAAAGGGAAAAAGGAGGATGAGTACATATTTCCAATAATCAAAAGAGAAGATCCTGAATGGATCCGGAAAGATATCCGGAATGGGTTGAAGAATTTTAACAAATACCTTGGGCTTATTGCTAAAGACCTGGATATCGAAGGAAACCTGACCTCCTATGTGGCAAGGCACTCATGGGCCACAATCGGGAAACACCTGAATGTTCCCATTCAGGTGATTAGTGAGGGCTTAGGCCATGACAGCATCCAAACGACTCAAATTTACCTGGATAGTTTTGATAAGAATGTGATTGATGAGGCTAGTTTGCTTATTTCTGAGTAATGTTATACAAAAAATAAGTCTACATATTCTAAAGAGAATATCTTCAATAGATATAATGAGTCATAAAGAATGATTAATACGTTCAATATCGGATAACTCTTATACATTTAAAAGTCTAAAATGTATACGTAACCAATGAGTTTTTATCAAAGTTAGCATCCTACACTTCTTTATTAATATTTTTTTCTCTCGTAATTAACCTAATTGAGTTAACCTATGTTAGACCTATCAAGATATGGTTCAGTACTATATGAAGAACTTGTTTTTGTCAATCTTTAACAATAAAACTGCTAGTTAAAAAAAATGCACCATTAGCTTATTTAGAATATTTCTAAATTCAGAAAAATGGTATTATAATACTGAAATTCTCATATATTTGCAAATAATTAATTTATGACCACCTCAACAGATGAAAACAGTGACAAAAAATCTTGAAAGAGATCATGAGTATATTCTAAAGCTCACTGATATCATGGTTCGCATGACACACACTGAAAAAGTTGAGATAGACCACCTTCAAACAGTTGTGAATTTGATTAGAAATTTTGCCGATGGCCTTCACCATGCGAAAGAAGAAAACCTTTTATTTCCGAAGATGACAGAAAAAGGATTTCCCAAAGAAGGTGGGCCAGTTGGTGTAATGTTGATGGAACATAAACTAGGCAGAGCTTATGTAAAAGGCATGGACGAAAATATTGAGCTCTACAGAAATGGTGACAAGCATGCATTGGCCCAAGTGTTTACAAATATGTTAGGTTATGCCGATTTGCTGAAAAACCATATTTATAAAGAAAACAATATTTTATTCAGAATGGCCGATGGTGCTTTTTCGGAAGGAGAGCAAAAACAAATGCTGGATGAATTTGAGGATGTTGAGTCAAATTATAAAAATGGTCGTTTATCCGAGTTTATCACCGCAATTGCTGATCTTAATGAAAAATATTCTTAGGAATAATTATTCAATATGGTAAGTTTCAAAACATTTTAAATTGGTTGAAGATGAAATACATTTTACTGTTTATAGGATCATTGTTAGCCATTGCACTCCTTGCCCAAGATGGACCTGGTTTGTTTCAGCAAAAATGTGCGGCCTGCCATACCATCGGAAAAGGACGGTTGGTTGGGCCTGATTTAAAAAATATTACACTATCAAAAGAACGAAGTTGGCTGGTTTCATTTATCCATTCTTCGCAAACAGTGATTCAATCTGGCGATCCTGATGCAAAAGCCATATTCGAAGAATATAACCGCATATTAATGCCGGATGCTGGATTGACCGATGCTGAGATAGAAGCTGTGCTGAACTATATTGAAACTGCCAGTTCTGGGGAGCCAGGAATCGAAAATGAATCTCCGGTAGTTGACTTGCTTGATGGGATCACAAAAGAGAACATCTACAAGGGTGCAAACTTGTTTTCTGGTAAGACCAGACTTACTGCGGGGGGATTGGCTTGCAGCAATTGCCACAAAGTTAAAGACGATAATGAGTTTACTGCCGGAACGCTCGCAAAGGAACTTACGACAACATACGATATTATGGGTAGTGCAGGTATTGCTGCAATAATTAAAAGTCCTCCTTTTCCTGCGATGAACCAGGCTTACCTCAAACATCCCCTCACTGAAGAAGAAGTTATCAACCTGACAGCATATTTGAAAAAAGTAAGTCAAAACAGGTACTATCAGCATTCACGTGATTACAGCCTCCTGTTTGTAATCCTGGGGCTCTTTTTCAGCTCGGGAATTATAATATTCACGATGGCCCTTTATTTCAGACACAAACGGGGCTCAGTCAGAGATGATATTTATAAACGTCAGAAACCGGTTATCAATTAAAAAATCATAATAGTATGAGTTGGATCAAAGATTTGATTTCACCCAAAACCCGTCAATGGGAAGAGTTTTACAGGAACAGGCACCAGCATGACAAAGTGGTACGCAGCACCCATGGTGTGAATTGCACCGGTGGATGTAGCTGGAATATTCATGTGAAAGATGGAATAGTTGTGTGGGAAACCCAGGCATTGGATTATCCATTGTTGGAAAAATCTTTACCGCCATATGAACCTCGAGGTTGTCAGCGTGGAATATCTTTTTCATGGTATCTATACAGTCCTATCCGGGTTAAATATCCGATGATCCGGGGTGCTTTGTTGGACATTTTTAATGATGAAAAAGCCAAAACAGGTGATTCCTTAAAAGCATGGGAAAATATCCAATCAAATCCAGACTTACGTAAACGTTATCAAAACGCAAGAGGAAAGGGCGGGCTCAGAAGGGTTACCTGGGATGAGGTATTAGAGATCATTGCCGTTTCAAATATTTTTACAGTAAAAAAATATGGCCCTGATCGTCTAGTTGGTTTTTCTCCCATTCCTGCCATGTCGATGTTGAGTTATGCCGCTGGATCACGATTTCTTCAATTGATGGGGGGTGTTAATTTAAGTTTTTATGATTGGTATTGCGATCTGCCCAACTCTTTCCCTGAGATTTGGGGCGAACAAACCGACGTGGCTGAAAGTGCAGACTGGTATAATTCGAAATTTATTGCATGCATGGGTGCAAATTTGGGTATGACTCGCACACCCGATGTTCATTTCTTTTCTGAAGCCAGGCATAACGGGACTAAAACAGTTGTATTCTCACCTGATTTTAATATGGTAGCCAAATATGCTGATAAATGGGTGCCGGTTCATGCAGGACAGGATGGAGCTTTTTGGATGGCAGTTGTTCATGTGATTTTAAAAGAGTACCATTATGAGAAGCAGGTCTCGTATTTTATTGATTATGCCAAAAGGTATACCGATAGTCCATTTCTTATCGAAATAGTTGAACAAGACGGGAAAATGGTTCCAGGCAGAATGCTGAGAGCCGATAAGATAAAAAAATACAAAGATATAGAGCATGGTAATTGGAAGTTTTTAAACTTCGATGCAAAAAGTGGAGATTTGGTATGTCCGGGAGGAAGCTCAGGACATAGATGGGATGGCAAAGACGGCAATTGGAATATGAAATTTGAAGATGCCGAAACTGGAAATTCTTACGATCCATTGTTAACCCTGATTGAAAAAAATGATGAAATAATAAAAGTTGAGTTTGTTGAGTTTGGAAAGGACCTCAAATCATCAAGAGGCGTTCCTGTTAAAAGAATTCAAACAGTTAATGGAGATATAAATGTTACTACCGTTTATGATCTGATCATGGCTCAATACGGAGTTGATCGGGGTTTAGGCGGCGATTACCCAACTACTTTCGATAAAAAGGATGCAGCATACACACCGGCCTGGCAAGAAATCTTTACAGGCATCGGACCAAAAACAGTTATTCAGTTTGCCAGGGAGTGGAGCCGAACCGCTGAAACCACAAATGGTAAATGTTCTATTATTATTGGTGCAGGCATTAACCATTGGTATCATAATAACCTGATCTATCGTGCGGGAACCATGGCATTGATGCTTACAGGTTGTATTGGTGTTAACGGAGGTGGAATGAATCATTATGTTGGGCAGGAAAAATTGGCACCTGCAGATTCGTGGGGAACCATCATGTCAGCAAAAGACTGGCAGGGGCCGCCACGATTGCAACAAACACCCATCTGGCACTATATTAATTCCGACCAGTGGCGTTATGACGGAAACCAGGCAGATTATAATACGGTTCCTGAAAACGAATTATCCGGGATGCATTCTGCTGATATGGCGGTAAAGGCTGTTCGGAATGGCTGGATGCCTTTTTATCCTCAATATAATATAAGCAACCTGGATATTATCAAGGATGCAGAGATAGCCGGTGCAACAAGTGATGAGGAAATAAAAAAATATGTAGTTGAAAAACTGAAGAGCAAAGAACTGCTTCATGCAGTGGCAGATCCTGATGTTGAAAACAGTTTCCCAAGGGTTTGGTACATCTGGAGAGGGAATGCTATTGGGGGCAGCGCTAAGGGACACGAGTATTTCCTGAAACATTACTTGGGTACACATACCAATACTATTGCTGATGAAGTCGCCGATCAGTTTGTAAAAGATATCCAATACAATAGTGAGAGTCCAAAAGGTAAAATGGATCTTATTGTTAACCTTAACTTCCGAATGGATACCTCTGCATTGTATTCAGATATTATTCTTCCGGCAGCTTCCTGGTACGAAAAAACCGACCTGAACAGTACCGATATGCACTCTTTCATCCATCCCCTTGCTCAGGCAATCAACCCGGTTTGGGAATCTAAAAGTGATTGGGTGATATTCAGGGAAATTGCCAGGGCTACAAGTGAATTAGCAAAGACACATTACAATAAACCTGTAAAAGATATCGTGAACACTCCTATTGCTCATGACAGTGCTGGGGAAATTACCCAACCAAACATTGAGGACTGGAGTAAAGGAGAGTGTGAGCCTATTCCCGGAAAAACAATGCATGGGCTTGTTGTTGTAGAACGGGACTATACCAAAGTCTTCGATAAGTTCATCCGGTTGGGTCCCAATGTTAAAAAGGGATTGGGGGCACATGGAAACAGTTACGATTGTACCGATTTTTATGAGCAAATGCTGGATGACAGAAATCATGTCAGTGTTTTTGAAGGTAAAGAATATCCATCCATATATGACGATGAAGAAGCCGCCAATGCAGTATTACATTTATCGAGCCTGACGAATGGCGAACTTGCTCATCGTGCTTATAAAGTAGCCGAAAAAAAAACCGGATTGTCATTGTGCGACCTTGCTGAGGGCAGTAAAAATGTGAGGATGAACTACAAAGATTTACAAGCGAAACCTCAACGATATCTAAATTCACCTGTCTGGTCAGGACTTTTGACTGATGGAAGAGCTTATTCGGCCTATACTTATAATGTTGAGAGGTTGGTTCCCTGGCGGACCTTAACGGGTCGACAACATTTTTACCTCGATCATGAAGGGTACATTAAATTTGGGGAACATCTGCCGACTTATAAACCTTCACCAAAACCTGATGCCTACGGTGAATTACGAAGAACGGTAGCTTCAGGCAAAGCTAAAATGTTAAATGTTCTTACTCCTCATGGTAAATGGCATATACATTCAACCTATGGAGACACTCTACGAATGCTAACTTTATCAAGGGGAATGGAACCATGTTGGTTAAGTGAGGAAGATGCAGCTGAATTGGGAATAAAAGATAATGACTGGGTGGAGGTGTTCAATGATAATGGCGTGTATTCGACTCGGGCCTGTGTTAGTGCCAGAATTCCAAAAGGAGTTTGTTTTATATACCATGCCGTAGAACGAACTTATTCAACTCCTAAAACTCAGGTACGAGGCGGAAAGAGGTCAGGAATGAATAACAGTATAACACGGATTCACCTCAAGCCTAACCTGATGGTAGGTGGATATGGTCAGTTTACTTATCACTTCAATTACTGGGGACCGGTTGGTGTAAATCGAGACACCTTTGTGTTGGTTCAGAAAATGCATAAAGTTGAATTTTAATAAAAGGATATCATGAATATAAGATCACAAATCGCAATGGTATTTCACCTTGACAAATGCATCGGTTGTCATACCTGTTCCATTGCCTGTAAAAATATTTGGACTGATCGTAAAGGAGCTGAGTACATGTGGTGGAATAATGTGGAAACCAAACCGGGTACTGGATATCCTGGCAAATGGGAAGATCAGGAGATTTATAAAGGAGGATGGGAAAAGAAGGGGGATTCAATTCATTTGAAAGGTGCGGGTAAATTCAAAGGTCTAAAAAATATATTCCACAATCCCAATATGCCAGTTTTGGAAGACTATTACGAGCCATGGGCTTATAAATATGAACATCTGTTTGAAGCTGAAGAAGGAAATGATCAACCTGTAGCTAGGCCGGTTTCGTTGATTACAGGTGAAAACATTACTCCCAAATCGGGCCCTAACTGGGACGATGACCTGTCAGGATCACTAGATTATGCCAGAAATGATGTAAACTTTAAAGATCTTTCACCAGCAGAACAAGAAGCCATGTTTCAGTTGGAAAGGATGACGATGCATTATTTGCCACGTATTTGCAATCATTGCCTTAATCCGGCATGTGTGGCAGCATGCCCATCAGGTGCAATTTACAAAAGAGGAGAAGATGGTATTGTGCTTATCAATCAGAAAAAATGTCGTGCATGGCGAATGTGTATTACTGCCTGTCCTTATAAAAAAAGTTATTACAATTGGAATACTGGCAAATCTGAAAAATGCCTGCTATGCTATCCCCGGCTTGAAAATGGGCAGATACCGGCATGCATGCATTCCTGTGTTGGACGTATAAGATATTTGGGTGTTTTACTTTATGATGCTGATAAAATTAAAGAATTTGCATCATGCGATGAATCCGAACTGGTTGAAAAGCAAAAATCCATTTACCTCAATCCGTATGATCCTGAAGTGATCAAAGCTGCAAAAGCTAATGGTATTGCAGATTCGACTTTGGAAGCAGCACAAAAGTCACCGGTTCATAAATTTGTAATTAAGTGGGGATTGGCTTTACCTCTACATCCTGAGTTCAGAACATTGCCTAATTTATTTTATGTGCCACCTTTACTCCCAACCATGGCATTTGTAGAAAACGGCACTTATGAAACCACCAGCGAATCCTTTTGGGGAGCAATTGAAAATTCACGTTTACCCATGAAATACCTAGCTAACTTATTCAGTGCAGGAAATGAGAAAGCCATTGAAGTGGTGCTGAAAAAGTTAATGGCTGTAAGACTGCATCGCAGAAATGAGACAGTTGGCGATTTGCCGGAAAAAGAAATCAGTGATCCGATGGGTGAAGTTAAAATGGATAAATCAACAGCTGATGAGATTTTCAGGCTTACATCTTTGCCTTTATTTGATGAACGGTTCGTGATTCCCGCAGCCCATCGGGAGGAAGCAATGGAAATGCTGGAGAGCACAGCGGATGTTAAAGGAAATCACGGTTTTGGATTTAAAGAACCACCGAAAAGAGGTTTATAAAAATCAAAAGTATGAACTCTAAAATTTACTATCAAAAACTTGCTTCTCTTTTTACCTATCCAAATGAGTTATCGGAAAATGCCTGGATCGGATTTAAGAATACCATTGCAGATTTTTTACCATTAAGGATAAAAGATGCCCATCAATTAGCTGATATATTTTGCAATATGGATTTTTGCAAGAAACAGGAGTATTACTTGAAAACTTTCGATGTACAAGCAGTTTGTCACCTCGATATCGGATATGTACTGTTTGGGGATGATTATAAAAGAGCACAACTTTTAGTTAACCTGCAGGCGGAACATCAGAAAGCTGGGATTGATTGTGGTACTGAACTTGCCGATCATCTGCCAAATATCCTGAATTTGCTTGCAACAACAGATGATCAGGATTTTGCGAATGAGCTTGGATTCGTGGTACTAATACCTGCAATACAGTTTATGATATTGAAATTTAAGAACACAGAAAACCATTATAAAGGTTTATTGGAGATTTTACTTGAATTATTAAAACGTGATTTCAAAGGGGAAGACCTTGAGGAATATGTCATCCCAGAACAATATTTCAAAGGTGAACAGGATTTTTTAATTCCTTCTCCCAAACAAACGATTTGCGATACATTATGTAATCAACGAAAAAAAATATAGATATGACCAATCAGTTTTTCTTTATTGGACTACCTTATGCAGCATTATTTGTTGTATTGATTGGAACCATATTCCGTTACCTGAATTTCGGATTTAGGGTTTCTTCTCTTTCATCACAATTTCTAGAAAGTAAGGAGCTGTTTTATGGCAGCCGACCATTTCACTGGGGATTATTGTTCCTGTTTTTTGGACACTTGGTTGCATTTCTCTTTCCACGGAGTGTGTTATTGTGGAACAGTATGCCAGTTCGGTTGGTTATTCTCGAAGTAACAGCTTTAGCATTCGGAATTACAGCATTGTATGGATTATCATTATTAATTCTTCGACGCGCTCGAAATCCACGATTGATAAAAGTCGCAAATAAAATGGATATTGTCGTTTATGTAGTATTAACGGTACAAATTGTGACAGGATTGTGGGTTGCAGTTTACTTCCGATGGGGCTCTTCATGGTTCGCGTCATCCTTAACACCCTATCTTCGTTCCATATTTACATTTAGCCCCGATATCTCAGCAATTTCAGCAATGCCACTTGCAGTTAAAATTCATTTAGTTTCAGCTTTTACGCTAATAGGCATTATCCCTTCAACGCGCTTTATGCATTTTCTTGTTTATCCGTTTGCCTACCTATGGAGAAGTTATCAACTTGTCATTTGGAACTGGAATCCTAAAAAGATAAGAACATCCCGCAAATTGATAAATGGTATCAGATCAAAAAACAATTAGTCTTAAGTTAAACATTTAAATGAAGAGGTTATGGCATTGCCTGAATTAATAGATTTTAAACAAGAGAGAATCAAAACGCTTCATTACACCTGGATTGCGTTTTTTGTAACATTCTATGTTTGGTTTAATATGGCGCCATTGGCAACAACCATGTTGGAAAACATTCAATGGTTGACCAAAGAACATATTAAAGTATTGGCTATTTGTAATGTTGCTCTAACAATTCCTGCAAGGATTGTTGTTGGTGCTTTGATTGACCGCTATGGACCTCGTATTGTTTTCAGCTTGCTGATGATCATCATGTCGATACCAGCTTTTCTTTTCGCTTTTGGAAATACGTTTATTCAGTTACTTATTTCAAGATTGATTCTGGGTTCGATAGGTGCCGGATTTGTAATAGGTATCAGGATGGTTGCGCAATGGTTCCCTCCCAAAATGGTAGGTCGTGCTGAAGGATTTTATGCAGGCTGGGGTAACTTTGGATCTGCTTGGGCTGCCATGACATTACCTTGGATAGCCATTCATTTTTATGGTGGTGAACAGGGTTGGAGATATGCCCTGGCAATTAATGCTGGAGTTTCTTTAGGTTATGGTATTGCTTATTATTTTCTGGTAAGGGATGTTCCCAAAGATGGGGCAACCAAAGCATATCACTTCAAAAAAGCAAAAAAAACCCAACCCATGACTGTAAGCTCTTATCGCGATTTGATACAATATCTATTTTGGTCCTTTCCTCTTGTCGGTGCCATGGGTGTTCTTGCTTGGAAAATAGGAAATGTTGAAGTAAATGGTGTTCAAATTTTACCATCTAATATTCTATATATTGTTTATGGGATATTGGGATTAATTTATGTTGCTCATGTAATTAAAGTATTACAGGTTAACCTACCTGTTCTTAAGGCTGGTGTTGCTGAGAAAGATAAATACCGATGGGGAAATGTTGCAGCATTAAACAGTACATACTTTGCGAATTTTGGTGCGGAATTGGCCGTTGTATCAATGCTTCCCATGTTTTTTGAGAATGTATTCAGAAACCTTGCGAATAGTGAGGGGGACTTAATTATGACAGCAACCTTTGCTGGAATTATTGCAGCTTCCTTCGCATTTGTAAATCTTTTTGCACGCCCATTGGGGGGACTTTTATCAGATAAAATGAATAACAGGAAACGGACGATGCTGATCTACATGTTTGGTATTGCAGTAGGTTTTTTCTTTATGGCTATAATAGCCAAATACGGACCATTAGGAGAAGACGGTGTCAGAATGTTGGATCCGCTTTTTGACGGAATGTGGTGGCTTGTCGTTGCAGTAATTATTACCATCGCAACTTCCATGTTCGTTCAGGGTGCTGAAGGGGCAACATTCGCCATTATCCCAATGATCAAAAAAGAACAGACTGGTCAGATTGCAGGAATGGCCGGCGCATATGGTAATGTTGGTGCAGTAATTTATCTTGTACTTTATTCACTGGTAGATGATAAAACATTCTTCTATGTTTTATCTGGTGGTGCACTAACCAGTTTTTTCTTTTGCTGGGCTATGTTAAGAGAACCAAAAGGATCATTTGCAGATGAATAAATTATTCCACTTTAACTAAAAGTATCATTTAAATAGATATTTACTCATAATATTTAAATCAATTATTATGCTAAAAGTTAACCTATCAGATTGGAATGTAGAAGATGAAAAATTCTGGCAATCGACGGGTAAAAGAATAGCCACAAAAAATTTGTGGATATCAATTCCAGCTCTTTTACTGGCATTCGCAGTTTGGATTATGTGGAGTATCATTGCTACCAAGCTTAAGGAATTCGGATTTAACTTCGGGATGATTGATGCTTCCATGAGTCCTGAAGAAGTAGCTGAAAAACTCAAAGAGATTAATAATCTATACTATACATTACCTGCAATAGCAGGGCTTGCGGGTGCCACACTTCGTATTCCGAATTCATTCCTTATTTCATTAGGTGGCGGGCGGAACGTTATTTTTGTAACTACATTGTTGTTATTAATTCCAGTTATAGGTGTCGGTATTGCATTACAGAACATAAATACCCCTTACTTGACATTTGCCTTTTATGCCGCACTTTCTGGTTTTGGCGGTGGAAACTTTTCTTCTTCTATGAGTAATATTAGCTTCTTTTTCCCAAAACGCATGCAAGGAACTTCACTAGGACTAAATGCTGGAATCGGAAATTTGGGTGTAGGAGTAATGCAAAAAACTATTCCCTGGGTTATAGGTTTTTTCATATTTGGGGCTATTGGAGCTAATGGGAGTAAAGTCTACGGGGAAACATTATCAGGTCTTCAAAATGCAGGTTGGGTTTGGGTCCCATTATTAAGTCTTGCAGCAATTGCTGCATTCTTTGGAATGAACAATGTGATTACCGGTACTCCAAAACTACCTTCAACATTGCAAGGCATAACCAAAACTTTTTACATGGTTGTTCTAGGATTGATTAGCGCAGGAGTAGGTGCATACCTTTTAATTAGTTTGAAAGTAAATATGTGGATAGTCTTGCCAGTTGTTATCCTATTGACGGTAATGTTAATGAAATATGCTACACCAGGAGAAATCAAATCGAACCTAAATAAACAATTTGCAATATTCAAAAACAAGCACAACTGGGTAATGACTATTATCTATACTATGACTTTCGGATCATTTATTGGGTTTTCAGCAGCTTTTCCGAAGCTGAGTCAGGATATTTTTGTTTATACAGACTCCAATAACCCTGAATTTATAAATCCTAATGCCCCTAATTTTTTAATGTGGGTATTTCTTGGACCTGTCATAGGTGCTCTTATTCGACCGGTGGGTGGATGGTTTTCTGATAGAATAAATAGTGGGGCAAGGGTGACAGCGGTAAGTACAATGGCACAAATTCTAGCTACTTTAGCGGTTGCCTACTTTGTTATACAAGCAAGGAACAGTGAAACACCTGAGTCATATTGGTGGCCATTCTTTATTTGTTTCATGATTCTTTTCTTAACAACGGGTATAGGCAACGGTTCAACCTTCAGAAGTATTCCTTACATTTTTAATAAAGAGCAGGCTGGGCCAGTTTTAGGATGGACAGCTGCCATTGCAGCCTATGGAGCATTCATTATTCCAAAGGTTTTTGGCCAGCAAATTGCAAACGGTACACCAGAATATGCATTATATGGATTTGCCGTTTACTATTTTATTTGTTTGGTTTTAAATTGGTGGTTTTATCAGGGGCCAAAAGCAGAGGTGAAGAATCCTTAATTATTATTGAGAAAAATAGTACTTAATTTATTATTCCGTTAATAATGTACTTATATTTGCGCATTCAAATACTTAAATGGTAAATTAAAATTGAGCTCTTTCATTCATATATCTGAAGCAACTACAATAGCTGTTCATAGCTTATCCCTAATAGCAAACTCTAAACGAATTCTTAATGCTAACAAAATTGCTGGTATCACAAAATTTTCAAAACATCATCTTTCAAAGGTTTTGCAGATTCTTGTAAAACATAATTATTTGTCTTCATTACGAGGACCTACTGGCGGTTTTACTTTAATTAAGCAACCTGATAATATTTCATTATATGAAATATTTAAGTTGATAGATGGGGAACTTGAAAGCTTCCAATGCACTATTACATGCCAGGATTGTTATTTTGAAACATGCATTTTCGGAAAGCATCCTCATCAATTCACTGAAACCTTTGAACAATACCTAAAAGATAAAACCTTGAGTGAATTTAAATTAAAAAGAATGGTATGAAGTGACCATAATTGTAAAGAATTAACAGATGGCAGAATTCATCAATAACTCAGAAAAAAGGCGTAAAAGTCTGTTAGAATTAGGCATAGGAATACTTGAGGGTAATAATAACCTACAATTTGTTAGCCGATTTGAAAAACAAATAGAACAAGCCACCTCCCGTGATATAGTTTACATAGTAGATGGTATGGTGAATACCGGAAGGCCGATAGAAGAATTGAAAAAGGCGGTCAGCAAGGTAATCAACCTGATGTATATTCCATTGAAGGAAAATCAACCTGGATCCTACGAAATGATTCCATTTATCAAAGCATTAGTGGATGAAAACCACGAGATGGAGTTACGCATGAAAGAGATCAAAAACTTTGTGAAAACGATCAACATTAGTGGAATTGATAGGGAGCAGTTAACACAATTGAAATCCGACCTGTTGTTAAAGATTCAAGACCTTGAAATTTTCGACCGGCACTATATCCGAAAGGAGAATATTCTTTTCCCTCAGTTGGAAAAGATTTGGCAGGATTATAGGTGCCTGCAAGTTATGTGGTCGCTGCACGATGATGCCCGAAAAAGCATCCGTAAATTAAAACAATCACTTCAAATGGATGAAATGGCAATGGAGCAATTTAACCAGCAAATTGGAGAGTTGTTTTTTAGTGTTTATCCCCTGATCTACCGCGAAGAAAAGATACTATTTCCGGTAGCTGTTGAAGAAATTCCCCAAAAAGACTGGACTTTAATGCATCAGCTCAGTGCTGATGTGGGGTATGCATGGATTGATGAACCTGAAGTTCTTGAAAATAGTGAAGCTAAGGCTGAACAAAAGTTTTCAGCAAATCAAGATATGATAGACCTTGATACGGGTTTGCTTGAAGTCGGCGATATTATCCGGGTCTTTAATCATTTGCCTGTCGATATCACCTATGTGGATGAAAATGATGAAGTACGATATTTTTCCAATCCGAAGAACAGGCTTTTTCCCCGTTCGAAAGCGATCATAGGCAGACAGGTTCAGAATTGTCATCCGCCAGAATCCATTGATGTCGTAAACCGGATTGTGGAAGCCTTCCGAAATGGTGAAAAAGATGAAGCATCTTTCTGGATACAAATGAAGGGTAGGTTTATCCTGATCCAATATTTTGCCGTTAGGGATGAAGACAACAATTACAAAGGGGTAGTGGAGGTGAGCCAGGATGTAACAGAGATCAGAAAGTTAGAGGGTGAACGCAGGTTACTGGATTGGTGAATCTATTGAAAGAGATAAATAGGATTAAAAAATTAAAAAATCAATATAAAAAATATGGAATCAAAAGAATTTAGTCATTCGACCAACATAAAGTTTAAGAACAAGGTGGAATATTCATCCGAAGGAATTGTAAGCAAACGCGTGCTTCAAAAAGAAAAAGGCAATGTATCCTTATTTGCATTCGACAAAGGGCAACAATTGAGCGAACATTCAGCACCTTTCGATGCACTTGTTCAAGTTTTGGATGGTGAAGGAGAGATCGTTATCAATGGAAAATCCCATATTTTGCTGGAAGGTGAGTCGATCATCATGCCTGCTAATGTGCCCCATGCTGTAATTGCAGCAGAAAAATTCAAGATGCTCTTAACCATGATCAAAAGTGAATAAGATAAATTTCAAATTATAATGGGACAGAGTCGGATCGCACGGGAGAAAAACACGGTGAATACTATGGTCGTACTGTATTGCAGGGCGCACCATTATGTAGAAAATGGATTGTGCCCAGATTGTGAATCACTCATATCTTATAGCAATGCCCGGCTTGAACGTTGCCGCTATGGAGAAGAAAAATCAGTATGTTCCAAATGTCCGGTACACTGTTACAAACCTGATCGCAGGGATGAGATTAAATTGGTGATGCGATATGCCGGTCCGAAGATGATATTCCACCGGCCATGTCTGGCCATCAGGCATTTGGTGGATTCGAATCTATTTTAAATTGCAAATCCCATTTTTAGTTCAGATCAATCAAGTTAAAACATAAAAAGTTATATAAACATGAGCGAATTAATTAACAACTCTGAAAAACGCAAAGAACTGCTTAAACATATGATCTTACAAATCCATGAGGGTGAAGCCCCGGATATGGTCAGGGAGCAGCTTATCCGTTTGATGTCAAAGATCCCTTATGGAGAAGTGGTTGAGGTAGAACAAGCGTTGATTTCAGAAGGCATTTTAACAGATGAAGAAGTATTAAAATTCTGTGACTTACACACCGAAGCTCTTGAAGGTCATATTGATCAAACAGGTGCTCAGGAGGTTCCTGAAGGGCATCCGGTTGATGTTTTTAAAAATGAAAATCGTGAGCTTGAAAAGGTGATAAGAGAATGTGAAACAATTTTCGAAGAGCTTGAAAAAGTTGAAAATGAAGAACAGGTAAATACGCTTAGGTTGAAACTTCGTCAACAATTCAATCTTTTGATGGATGTAGATAAACATTACCAACGCAAAGAAAATTTGCTTTTCCCATATCTTGAGAAAATCGGCGTTACTGGTCCTCCCAAAGTGATGTGGGGTAAACACGATGAAGTTCGGGATATGTTGAAAGGAGCGATAGAAGTTTTGGGTTTTGATGAGAAAGTTTCACCGGAAGAAGCAGTCGCTATCCGCGATATGGTTTTGAAACCGGCCACAACCGGAATTGCAGATATGATCATGAAAGAGGAGGAAATCCTTTTTCCCATGTCGATGGACAAACTGACTGATGCCGACTGGCTCGATATTGCCAAGCAAACCAATGATATAGGTTATTGTCTTTATGATCCCCAGGTAGAGTGGCAACCCGAAGGAGTTGATTTATTAAGTCAGGTGAAGACCGAAGGATCTCAGGTTCAGCTGCCAAGCGGCAGTTTTACCACAGAGGAATTATTGGCTTTACTCAATACCCTTCCAGTGGATATCACTTTTGTTGATAGACATGACAAAGTAAAATATTTCTCACAGGGTGCCGAGCGGATTTTTCAACGTAACCGGGCTATTCTGAACCGGGATGTGCGCATGTGTCATCCTCCCTCAAGTGTTAACATTGTTGATCAAATTGTAGATGACTTTAAAAGTGGTCGTCAGGACTCAGCTCCCTTTTGGATACAGATGAAAGGACAGTTTATTCATATTGAATATTTTGCTATGCGTAACGAAATCGGAGAATATCTTGGAACGCTAGAGGTATCTCAAAACCTGACTAAAAAGCGAGCCCTGGAAGGAGAACAGCGGATTTTGTCATATGGTGATAAATAGATTCAAAGACGGGATACATCGCGTCACCACATCCAAAAATTAATAACTAAAACAATGAACAAATTGATCATAACCCCAAAAACCAAAATAGCTGAATTATTAAAAGCATACCCCGAATTGGAGGATGTTTTGATCGACATCGCTCCTGCATTCAAAAAATTAAAAAATCCGGTTTTACGCCGGACGATTGCGCGTGTCACCACCCTTCAGCAGGCGGCCTCTGTAGGTGATGTTCCGGTGGATGTAATAGTTAATAAACTGCGTGGTATTGTTGGACAGGAAACGCTGGATGATGTAGAATCGGGTGGAGAATATGGCGGTGAAACTCCTGCCTGGTTTTCCAAGGATAAAATCACAAAATCATTTGATGCTCGCGAAACCATAGCTCAGGGAGGCCATCCCCTTGGAGATGTTATGGGAGATTTACATCATTGGGAAGACGGAATTTATGAATTGATCACACCTTTTTTACCGGCACCGCTCATCGACAAAGTAAAAGAACAGGGATTTAAGGCCTGGACAAAGAAGGAGAATGAGAGCTTATTCAGGAATTATTTTCTTAAACAGAACTAGAAAAAGATCATTCGCAGTTCGAACTTTTATAGTAAGAAATGAGCAGGAGGAAATTATTAAAAAGATTAAGGAAATTTCACAAATGGCCTTCCATCGTACTTAGCATTTTTATTCTCATCTTTTCCATTTCAGGTATTGTGATGAACCATCGGGAATTGTTTTCAGGTTTGGATGTGTCAAGGCAATATTTACTGGATGATTATCAATATAAAAACTGGAATAATGCTGCTGTTAAGTCGGCATGCAGGATCAGTCCTGATAGTATTTTGGTTTATGGTAATATTGGTGTATGGCTCACCGATAGTATGTTAACAGATTTCTCTGATTATAATGCCGGCTTTCCGAATGGAATTGATAATCGAAAAATTTTTAAAATTCATCAGACAAAGCTAGGTAGTTTATATGCCGGGACGCTGTTTGGAATGTACCGGTTTGATAACCGGATTAAGGAATGGAAGTTTGTTCATGCTCCTTTCGGGAGAGAACAGGTGGTGGATATGTTCGATAAAGATGACAGTTTGTATGTGCTTACCCGTTCGTATTTATATGTTTCAATGGATGCTCCACCGAAATTTGAGTTTCGGAAAGTGATACTTCCTCCGCCGCTAAATTATGACAATAAAGAGGGATTATTCAAAACCCTTTGGGTGATTCATAGTGGCGAGATTGGTGGATTTGCCGGGAAACTGTTTGTCGATTTAATTGGCCTGACATTTATCTTTTTAACTTTTACCGGATTAATTTACTGGTTATTTCCAAAATGGATCAAACGCAGAAAACGGAAAGAGAAGCCCATCCAAAATATCAAATCCGTTAATTTGTTTTCCTTAAGATGGCATAACAAAATTGGGATATGGGTCGTAGCCTTTTTATTGATCACAACCATCACGGGTATGTTTTTGCGACCTCCATTGCTCATCACCATTGCCAATGCTTCAATTGGAAAAATCCCTTTTACACTGCTTGATTCTCCCAATCCATGGTATGACAAGTTACGTCGTATATTTTACGATCAGGAAAAGGATAGCTATGTAATCGGGACCAACCAGGGCATTTATTCCTGGGATAATGAGTTTAATAATGTTTTGATCCCTTTTAAGGTGCAACCTCCCGTAAGCGTGATGGGCATCAATGTATTTGAACAAATGCAAGACGGATCCTATCTGGTTGGGAGTTTCAGCGGGTTATATTTGTGGAATCCTGATAGAAATCTATTGAGAGACTTTCTTCATCCCAACAGAAGTATATCCATCAATACAGGTGGCCCTCCCATCGGTTATGATGTTTCGGCCGGTTTTATCAGGCTCAAAAATAATTTGATGTATCATTTTGATTATGAAACAGGAGTGAATCCAATAAATCACCATCAACCTTTTCCGCCCATGCCCAATGAGATCGTTGTAAAAAGTCCAATGTCGTTATGGAACCTTGCACTCGAATTTCATACAGCTCGGTATTATCAAATCATGTTTGGGGATTTATACATCCTGTTCATTCCACTTTTCGGTTTAACAATGTTTCTGATCCTGATCACAGGTTTTTGGTTATGGTGGAAGGTGTCGCGTAAGAATTGAAAAACATGGAAATAAAATCCAAGTAATTTCATAAAATAAATTAATGGAATATTTCTTAATTAAATTTTTATAGTTAGTAAATATTAACTAACTTTGTGATATTATAAAATAGTTTAACATGGATTCGCATATTTCCATCGAACATTTATATCAAAAAGAAATCGCGAACAGTGAAAAATTACGTTCATTAGTACTGATTGGGCTGCTTGCTGCAGAAGCAGTTGTCTTAGTCATTTACATTTTTTATCAAGATCATTATTTACAGTTATTTAGAACGCACCTGGCCTTATATGCTATTTTAATTTTCACATTGATTATCATTTTCTATGAGGTAGGAATTCACTATCTGGTAAGCAATAGGTACCATTGGCTTATTTTAAATGAAAAAGTGTTTGGCTATTTCACTAGTTTGTCGGAGGTAACCCTTCTCACAATTCTATTAGTTTTTATCGTTGAATTCTCTGAGCAAACAATGATACTTCAAGCTCCTGCTACACTCACATATTTTATTTTTATTGTGCTTTCGACACTTCGTCTGAAATTTAATCTTTCTGTTATTACAGGAATTGTTGCTGCAGCTGAATATATATTTGTGAATGTTTATTATTCTACTTTTTATTATCAATTCAATTTTGATCCAGGACTCAATAAACCCATTGGAGTGCAATACCTCGGTCAAGGTTTAATATTGATAATAACAGGTATTGCGGCGGGTTTTGTAGCAGATCTAATTAGGAAAAAGATGAATATTTCCTGGGAGAATATCCAGCAAAAAAACGAAGTAATTGATTTATTTGGCCAACAAATTTCAACAAAAATTGCCGAAAATGTGATTAAAAGTCATAACGAATTGGCTGGGATCAAAAAACAGGTTTGTATTATGTTTCTTGATATTCGTGATTTTACTCCTTTTGTTGAAAAAAGCAGACCGGAAGAGGTTGTATCATATCTCAATAAATTATTTGGATTTATGATCGAGATTGTTCAGAAATATGACGGTGTTATCAATCAATTTCTCGGTGATGGATTTATGGCTACTTTCGGAGCGCCGGTTTCTCTCGTTAATAGTTCACAAAGGGCGACTCTAGCCTCAATTGAAATAGTCAAAAAAGTTAATGCAGAAACAGAAAGTGGTAATATTCAAAAAACCCGAATTGGCATAGGGCTTCATTACGATGAGGCCATTACCGGAAACATAGGTTCGGAGTTGAGGAAACAATACTCCATCACCGGCAGGGTGGTGATTATAGCATCTCGAATCGAACAGCTGAATAAAAAATTCAATTCACAGCTATTAATCTCTGATGAGGTTTTTACCCAGATAGATCAAGATTTGAAAAATAGATTTGTTAGCCTAGGTTATTCTTCTGTTAAGGGAAGTGAACAGGGGGTACTACTTTACAAGTTAGTCGAAGAATTTGAAAATGAGGAGATTATTGTTAAATATTGAAAAAAATGCAAAAAAATTTGGCTATAATTGAACTATTTTGTTCTTTTGTGAGTTAATACTAACTAACATCTGCATTATATGTATTCGGAAAGACAACAACAAATCATAGATGAAGCGGTAAACCTAATTGACGAAAAAGGAATACAAGGGCTTACTATTAAAAACTTGTCAAAGAAGATAGGTATATCAGAACCTGCCTTATATCGGCATTTTGATAGCAAAACGGATATTCTACTTAGCATTCTGAAGGATTTCAAGGAAATGGCTATCATCCTGGGAAATGTATTGGATAAGATGGAAGGGACAACGCTGGAAAAAATTAACTTAATGTTTTCTAGTTTATTAGAGCTTTTTTCAGAAACCCCTTCAATGGTATCCGTAATTTTTTCTGAAGAAATTTTTAAAAATGAAAAGATCCTCAAAGATGGAATTATCGAGATTATGAACCTTCATGCACAAACTCTTGAAAAAATAATTGAAAGTGGACAGGCCGATAATACGATAAGGAATGATATTGATAAAAATCACCTTTCATTAATGGTTATGGGATCTATAAGGTTATTTGTAAAAAAATGGGATTTGAATAATTATTCATTCGATTTAAAAATGGAAGGTAAAAAATTGATTGCTGTATTATCACTAATAATAGGAATCTAAATAATATTGTAATGAAAATAACAAAGGTATCAGAAACCCCGATAAATGAAAATCCACATAAAGTAGATGCTCGAAAAATATATGATAAAAGTCAAGCACAGGCAGTGCATATTATATTAAATCCAGGAGAAAGTCTGAAGCCACATATTACACCAGTAGATGTTTTCTTTTTTGTTATTGAAGGTGCTCCTGAAATTATGATTGGGGACAAGAAGCTATTGGTTAACCCTGATTGCCTCATTGAGAGCCCGAAAGGGATCGCCCATTGTATTTATAACAACAGTAGCAATATTGTCAGGGTTTTGGTTGTGAAAACTCCTAGACCGACAGCAAAAACAGAAATACTTTAATAGTAATTCATGAAATCAAATCAAATTTAGGTAAAACAAATGAAAAAGGTTTGGACATACATAATTGCTTCTGCTTTAGTAGCTTTTAGCTTACTTACATTATTTCTAAGCGGTTCGGTTATTTTCGATTTTTTTAATATAAGGGAAAAAGAAGGCAATTATGTCTTGTTCATTGTATGGGTAAACTTTATCAGTAGTTTTTTGTATCTTTTTTCTGCTTATGGGATCTTCAAATTCAAAAAATGGTCTTTTTATTTGCTGTTAATTTCGTTGATTATGCTGACAGCTGCATTTTTTGGATTATTAATATATATTTACTCTGGAGGTACATACGAAACCAAGACAATTGGTGCAATGATTTTTAGATTATTACTAACCCTTGGATTTACAGCCTATACATATTTTAATATTAAAAAAAGGTAAACATGAAAACTAACTTGATCATTTTATTTGTAATACACCTGCTACTGTATAGCTGCGTTAATCCGGTAAACGAAAGTAATGAAAAACAAACGATGAATGATGAAACAACCGAGCATCATCACGATAGGGAAGACGAAACCCTAGTGTTGAATATTGGAAAAAAATGGAAGGTTGACGATAATATGATGATTTTTATTCAGGATATGGAACTTCAGGTCAAATCATTTTCACCTGATAAATTGAGAAGTTATCAATTATTGGCTGACAGCTTACAGGGAAACATTAGTCTTCTCACTTCAAATTGTACAATGAGTGGGATGGCACACGACGAGCTTCACAAGTGGCTTGTTCCTTATATTACGCAGGTGAATACACTTTCGGAAGCAAATACTGAGACCGATGCTAGTGAAGCTTTCGATCAGATCCAGGATTCTTTTAAAACATTCCATCAATATTTTCAATAAAATTAACGATGCAAAATCATCAAATATGCAACGTGGCTCTATTGCCCCCGGGTTTCAAAGAAATAAATTTATAAGTACAACTAATCACAGCTAAATTTTTTTAAACATGAAGTTAGTTAATATTAACAAACAAATTAAATACCTACTGATACTCATATCAATTGCTGGTATTTTGAACGCTAATGCACAACAAATATGGACGCTTCACCAATGCCTCGACACAGCCCTTGTTTATAATAAAACCCTGCAGCAAGGTAGAAACAATATTGAACTTGGTCAGCAAAAGCAGGCAGAAGCAAAATCTAATCTTATACCAATGATAACTGCCAATGCCGACTATCGCTACTATTATGATCTGCCTTATCAATACATGCCTTTATCTGCATTTGATGGGCCTGAAGGCCAATATAAACAAATCCAATTTGGAGTACCCCATAACATTAATGCAAATATACAACTGATCATGCCATTATATAATCCGCAGATTTACGGAGCAATTAAAACCAGTAAGATAGCAGGTGAGTTATCGGAACTTCAATACCTGAAATCAGAAGAACAGGTCTATTTTGAAATATCAGGCCTCTACTACAATGCCCAGATTTTATACCATCAGCTAGTATTTATTGATAGTAATCTGATTAATACTAGACAGCTTTTAAAAAATATAAAGCTTCTTAATAACCAGTTGCTTGCCACCGGAAGTGATGTAGACAAAGTACAATTGCAACTTGACCAATTGAAAACTCAAAAGGAACTCGTAAGCAGTAATTATGATCAAATAATCAATGCCTTGAAATTTTCAATGGGGATTGGGATGGATCAATCCATCGAAATTAACCCAATCATTATTTATCAGAATAGTATTGAATATACAACAACAACTCCGGTTGATATTCTAATTGTGAGAACACAGTTCAAAATGCTTACGAGCGAGCTAAATACACTAAAAAATACATGGTTGCCATCGCTTTCTCTCAATGGTAACTATGGAACCATAGGATTTGGCTATGCTAAAAAACCAAATGAATTTTTAGATTTCCATCCGGTTGGATTTGCTGGATTACAACTATCAATTCCCTTATTTAACGGAACAACAACACAAAAGAAAATAATGCAAAAAAAAATAGAACAAAAGAACAGCCAAATTCAATTGTCATTGCTTGCAGGCCAGAATGAAATGCAAATTTTAAATGCAAGCCAAAAAAGGAGCGCAGCCAAAAGCTCAGTAGAAACAAGTTCCAAACAAATTGAGTTAGCCAAATCGGTTTATGACAATACTATACTACAACAAAGACAAGGCGTTGCTAATCTGACAGAAGTCTTGCTGGCAGATAATAGCTTGCGTGAAGCTCAGCAAAACTATTTATCAGCAGTAGTTAACTACCTTAAGGCCGACCTGGAATTAAAAAAAATAACCGGAAATATTTCATTTCATAAATAAACTTGTAAAAATGAAGACGAAAAAAAGAATTGTATATGTCATTATTTCTTCGCTTCTGATAGCCGCTGTTGTCATTCAATTGATGAACAATAAAGAGAGTGCCCAGGAGCGAGTTTATCATTACAATAAAGATAAAGCTGTTAAAGTACAGGCTGATACGCTGAAATTGCTAGAAGCTAAAGCAAACTACAGGTTCACGGGAACATTTGAACCAAATAGGGAAGCGAAAATCAGTGCTGAAGTGCAGGGTAAAATCAATAAGGTTTATGTAGATGAAGGGAGCACTGTAAAAGAGGGGCAAACCTTAATTCAACTCGATAATACTCTGTTGAAACTACAACTCGAATCCATTGAAGTTCAAATAGAAGGCTTGGAAGCCGATGTAAAACGATATGGTATTCTTGCTAAAGCCCACGCGATTCAAGGTATACAATTAGAAAAGGCCGAACTGGGATTGAAATCCGCCAAGATTCAGCGGAGTACAATTCTTGAACAAATCAATAAAACCACTATTGTGGCCCCTTTTGCCGGAATTGTTACGACTAAAATGACCGAAGAAGGTGCTTTTGCTGCACCCGGAATTCCATTGCTCCAATTAACTGATATTAACCGTTTAAAATTTACAGTTATGATCTCCGAAAAAAATATTGGACTATTTCGCATGAACCAGGCATATATGGTTGTTGCCGATGCATTCCCTAAAACCAAATTAGAAGGTTCCATAAACCTTATAGGAAGCAAGGCAGATTTGGGCAACAATTTTCCTGTGCAGGTTACTATAGAAAATAACCCAGAACAAAAAATCAAATCAGGTATGTTTGGCCAGTTAATTATAGCAAATGATACAGAAAGTGAACAAATCATAATTCCAGCATCCGCAATGGTGGGTTCAACAATCCAGCCGCTGGTTTATAAAATCGAAAACGGAACAGCATTGCTCCATCCCATTACGGTCTCAAAACGCCTAGAAAACAAAGTAGTTATTCAAAGTGGGCTGCGCGAAGGCGATGTGATTGTAACAGGTGGGTTTATCAACTTGTTCGATGGTGCCAATGTTCAATTTAATTAAATCAGAAAATCATGAATATTACTGAAATATCAATAAAACGTCCTTCTCTAATCATTGTACTCTTTGGTCTATTTATCCTGTTAGGCACAATCGGCTTTATGAACCTGAGTTATGAACTGTTGCCCGATTTCAACCAGCCGGTTGTTGTGATCAAAACCATGTACCCGGGTGCTGAACCGGAGGAGGTTGAAACATCGGTTTCCCGAAAAATAGAAGATGCCTTATCCAACCTTGAAGGGGTTGACTACTTGGAAACCATGTCGATGCCAAATGCTTCGGTAATTATTGCCAATTTGAAGTATGGAACAAGTGTGGACAAAACCATGCAGGATGCGCAACGATATATTGACAACATCAGAAAAGATCTTCCTTATGATATTCTGAGTCCGGTAATGAGCAAAGTCTCACCCAATGACTTGCCAATTATGTCAATCAGTGCTACTAGCCATATACCTCCTACTGAATTTTTTCAAAAAATGCAGGATGAATACCTGCCTCAGATCCAGCAGTTGAAAGGAGTGGCAGAAATTACCCTTCTCGGTGGGGAAGAGCGGGAGATACAGGTTAAGGTCGATCAGGATAAATTGAGGATGTACAAACTTTCCCTTTCGCAGGTGGTGGAAGCGATAAACCGTTCAGGCATTGACCTTCCTGCCGGAAAAGTACAATCCGATGAACAAAACAATTCAGTGCGGCTAATCGGAAAATTTGCTACGGTTGAGGACATAAAAAATGTTCAGGTTGCCATGCTCGTTCCCGGCAGCCCGGTATATGTGAAAGATATTGCCTTTGTGATTGACGGAGTAAGGGAAATTGAATCTGTAAGCCGTTATAATGGAACCAATGGTATAGGCCTGCTCTTGAAAAAACAGGGAGATGCCAATGCAGTTGATGTATCGAGACATGTCCGCGAAAAACTGAAAGACATCGAAAAACAGAACAAGGATGCCGGGGTAAAATTTATCATAGCTGACGATTCAACCGACAACACCATCGCGGCGGTAAATGCTGTAGTTTTTGATTTGATATTGGCGGTGATTCTGGTTTCACTGGTTATGTTGTTGTTTTTGAGAAGTTTCAGGAACTCACTAATCGTCCTCGTGGCTATACCTACTTCATTGGTAACCGCCTTTGCTGTGATGTGGCTCCTAGGGTACACTCTAAATCTGATGACCTTACTGGCCATGTCGCTAATCATCGGCATACTGGTAGATGATGCTATTGTGGTACTTGAAAATATCCAAAGGCATCTTGATGTGGGCAAGGAAAAACGATCCGCTGCTATGGATGGACGAATGGAAATAGGCTTTTCGGCTCTTTCCATCACCCTTGTAGATGTTGTGGTGTTTTTACCCATTTTGTTTTTGCAGGTTTTTGTTGCTGATATGCTCAAACAATTCTCGGTGGTGGTCATAACCTCTACACTAACTAGTTTATTGGTAGGCTTTACGCTAACGCCATGGATGGCATCACGAATAGGTAAAAAAGAAAATTTAAAACCAACGAATTTATTAAATCGTTTTCTGCTCTGGTTTGAGGCGCAATTGGATAAATTTATTGAGTGGTACGGAAATCATTTGCAATGGGTGCTCAACCATAAACTTATTTTTACGGGAATAATTATTGCATTATTGGTAATGACAGTCGGTATGCTAAAATTAGGAATTATTGGAAAAGAGATGATGGCAACCGGCGACCAGGGGAAATTCAGACTAAACCTTGAATTTGACAAAACTATTACAGTCCAGCAAAACAACATTACTTCCCGAAAGGTAGAGCAATTCATTTTACAACAGCCGGAAGTGGAAACCCTCTTTAGTAACATTGCAGGTCCGAGCACAGGTATAGGAAGCCTGGGTGTGGGTTCTGCTAATAAATCAGAATTCACTGTTCAGTTGAAGCCTGAGAGTGAGAGAACAATAAATACCCTAGAATTCATGAAACAACTACGGAACGAGTTAGAAAATGAGTTTATAGGTATCAATTTCTCAATGGCAGTTATAGGTTTGCTTCCAAAATCAGCACCAATAAAAATTACCCTGAGTGGTGCAGCATTAGAAAATGTGATGAAGAGTGCTCAAGATCTGAAATCGACTATCCAAACATTACCTGGGGCCGATAATGTGCAACTTTCGGTGGAAGAGGGCAGCTCTGAATATCAAGTGATTCCTGATAAAGATAAAATGCAAAGACTGGGGCTTAATACGGCTTATGTAGGTTTAAATATACGAACAGCCTTTACCGGTAATGACGATGCAATATTGACTGAGAATGGAATAGAATATCCTGTGCGAGTTTGGTTAGACGATTTTGACAGAAGAAATTATGAAGATGTTAATAGACTTTCAATTGTTAATCCAATGAAAGTACCTGTTGAAGTTTCTCAGTTTGCCGAGGTAATTCAGGATAACTCGCCATCCATACTGGAGCGGCTCGACAGACAGTCCTCAGTTACACTTACGGCTGAATCGTTTGGCAGACCGTCAGGAACACTGGCTGATGATGTTCTCAACTATCTGAAAGAGCATCCCTTACCACAGGATGTAAAACTTACCTGGGGTGCCGACATCAAAACCCAGAATGAAAGTTTTGGAGCACTTGGTTCGGTACTGTTCATTTCCTTTATCCTGATATACATGATCATGATAGCTTTGTATGATAGCTATATTTATCCTTTTGTGGCACTATTTGGTATACCTGTAGCTGCCATTGGCGCATTACTAGCATTAAATCTTTCAGCTAATGATATTACTCTTTTTGCATTGCTTGGTTTAATCATGCTAATGGGCCTGGTAACAAAAAACGCCATATTAATAGTGGATTTTACCAACCAGCTTAAAGCGCAGGGTAAGCAGTACAAAGAAGCGTTGATTATAGCAGCAAAAGAACGTATGCGCCCAATATTAATGACAACACTTTCAATGGCTATTGGCATGTTACCCATTGCCCTGGCAAGAGGTACAGCTAGTGAATGGAAGAATGGATTGGCCTGGGTAATTATTGGTGGATTATTGTCTTCCCTTATACTAACTGTTTATTTAGTGCCAGTGGTTTATTTCATGGTTGATTCAATAAAAGAACGATT
>Ga0116151_10000852_pt1 | contig 28305 bp, 24 predicted proteins | sample AD_UKC117_MetaG_FD_89893 | JGI IMG/M metagenome (GOLD analysis project Ga0116151, IMG submission 89893) | Active sludge microbial communities of municipal wastewater-treating anaerobic digesters from Hong Kong - AD_UKC117_MetaG | ecosystem: Engineered > Bioreactor > Anaerobic > Digestate... | reverse complement strand
TCTGCGTGTGGACCACATTGGGGAAATTAAACGGGATGGTTTAGGCGGTTCCTTAATCGCCAAAATGGGGCGTATCCGTTAGCGCATCGCCAATTGGCTCGTGTTATGCTATGATATGGCGACTGGAAATCACCATTATCACACAACAGAAAGCGTAGTCTATCATGAAAATAGGCGTCAGTTCCTATAGCTATATCCGCCTGGTTACTTCGGGGCAAATGGAACAGAAAGCGATCATTGCCAAGACCAAAGAGATTGGTTTTGATGTCATTGAATTTTCCAAGATTGTTGTGCCGGAAGGCAAAACCTTACCCGATTATGCCGCTGAGTTAAAAGATGAGGCGGATCGTGTCGGCATTGCAATTGTCAACTACACGATTGGCGCGGATTTCCTCAAAGGATCGAACGGTGATCTACAGGCCGAAATTGAACGTGTCAAGGGTGAAGTCGATATCGCTGCCATTCTTGGTGTGCCGGGTATGCGCCACGACGCATCAAGTGGTTGGCCCGCGGATCATGTCGGCCCCAAGAGCTTTGATGCCGCGTTGCCGCGGTTGGCCGAAGGTTGCCGCGCCGTCACCGAATATGCGGCGAGCAAAGGCATCAAAACCATGGTCGAAAATCATGGCTGGTTTTGCCAGGAGAGTGTGCGCGTTGAAAAGCTGGTAACCGCGGTCGATCATCCCAACTTTGGCGTGTTGATCGACATGGGCAACTTTCTCTGCGCCGATGAGGAGCCGACGGTTGCTGTCAGCCGCTTGATGCCCTATGCCTTCCACTGCCATGCCAAAGATTTTCATGTGAAATCGGGCAATGAACCGGCACCGGGCAAGGGGTGGTTTGGCACCCGCGGCGGGAATTATCTGCGCGGCGCCATTGTGGGTCACGGCGATGTCCCGGTGCTGCAATGTCTGCGCATCATGCAGCGGGACGGCTACGACGGCGTCTTATCCGTCGAGTATGAGGGCATCGAAGACGTGTTGATGGGCATTGAAATTGGCCACGACAATCTGCGCCGCTTGGTGGCGATGGTCGAGGGCTAAAGAGGCGTTTGGTGGGTGCAATGAGCGAAGCAACACAATGTCCTTGTGGGAGTGGCATGTCCTACGCTCTCTGCTGTGAACCGTATCTGGCCGGCGCGGCGCTGCCGTCGCACCCGGAGGAATTGATGCGTTCCCGTTACACGGCGTTTTGTAGACAGGACGTTGCCTATCTCATCGCCACCCACCATCCAGCGCAACGGCAACCGGATGATGACCGCGAATTGCGCGTGGCGATGCGCGACACCGAATGGTTACGTCTGCGGCTTCTCGCCGCGCCGCCGGCACGGGGCAAGCAAGGCACGGTCGAGTTCGTCGCGTTTTATCGCGAGCAGGGAACCGTGGGCCAATTGCACGAACGTTCAACCTTCATTCGTGAAGATGGCCGTTGGTACTACCGTGAGGGTCTACGCTTACCACCGGTTGCCATGGGGCGCAATGACCCCTGCTGGTGTGGCAGCGGTCGCAAACTAAAACAGTGTCACGGGCGATAGAGCTACACAAGAGTGACGACTGACGACTGATTGTTACTCCTGTGATACAAGAATCCGCCAGTGTCCGATATCCTATTCGGTCGGATGCAGCACCATGACCGGTATCTTAGCTTTTCGCATGAGGTGTTCGGCGATGCTGCCGTACAGCAATTTGCTGAGACCGGTGCGGGCATAGGTTGTCATCGCAACGAGGTCAATCTCGGCTTCTTTGATGAACCGTTCGATTTCCATCGCCGCGCTACCAAAGCGGACTTCACGTGAGACGGTATAGCCGGCTTCCTCTAACATGGCCTTGGTGTCGGCCAATTCCTCGCGCAGTTGGGTTGAAATTTCCGTTTCCGACGCCACATCGTCGACACTGACAAAGATGGGACCTTCGACATAGTAGATACTTTGTGGTGGATCTGCCACGCGGATCAAGATGAGATGAGTATCTTCGGGGTGCAGAAATTTCTGCACGTGGGGCAAGATACGGCGGCGGAAAGCGGAGCCATCGAGCAAAATCACGACGCGATTTTTCTTGCCGGCTTCCTTGGCAATTACTTCGACCGATTCGGCCAATGTAGTGGGTGTTTGTGTATCCATGAATTACCTCCCCAAAGTGAATAAAATACGCCCAGTAATATCAATAGTGAATCTGATGATTGCTGTGGTAGCAGAGCCGGACGACAAAATTCAGCTCGTCAAGTGGAGTGGAGTGCTAACAACGCCATGGCCACAGCAGTTGCCCAACTCAATACTTTGAATTCACCTGCGAAGAGGGCCTTTTCCAGTTCGTCACGGTTGAGCAATAGCAACTCCTGTTCTTCTAAGTCATCGGCAGCAACGGGTTGTTGCCAGGTGGCATGTTCTGCCAGGTAGAGATGCCCATGACCACATCCACGATTGCCGTCGACGGCGTAGCGACCCAAGAAGTGCCATGTGGAAGCGACATAGCCCGTTTCTTCCAGTAATTCGCGCTGTGCGGCGTGCAACGGATCTTCCGTAACTTCAATATAGCCCCCAGGCGGTGCAAGGGTGATCCCGGAGACTGCGTACTTCGTCTGTCGAAAGATCGGAAAACGGCCATCGGGGGTTGCAGCGACAATGTTCACATAATCGGGCGTTTGCACAAAGGCCCAATCGTCGATCATCTGACCGGTGGGCAACTCCACGATATGGTTTTCAACCGTGAGACGACGTCCATCGCCGATACGAAGAAGGGTGGAGCGGGCCAGCGTTTTCCAGGGCTGCATTGTGCGTTGTCTCCCTTCTAATTCACACCACAGGTGGGCTGTGCTGTGGCTGACGATGAAATTGTCGATGCATGCAATTGTCGGTGTGTAAAAAATGGCGTGAAATGTTGCCTCAAGCATAACACAAGCCCAGGTGAGTTTCAACTTTTGTGTGGACGGGGTGCATTTCAATAGCACGCACTCCGCTATCCCGGCAATTGCCAATTTAGGTGAGAGAAGTGAGCATGCTCTGATGCGAACGGATCGCGTACACGAGCGGCCCTGCATCAGGGGATGCGGGCTATGGCACCGCTTTGCTCAAATTGGGAATTGCTGGCCGCTTTCACTTCCCTTGACAACCAGCGCCATTGCTGGTATAGTTTCGCAACAACTAAATAGTATTCGCAGAGCTGTGACTGTCAATGGCGTCAGCGTTACATCAACAAGCTGGCGTAAATGCGTGATAGACACTTGGTTGTTGCCGAATACGACTGAATAACTCTTATCCAGAGAGGTGGAGGGACCGGCCCGATGAAACCTCGGCAACCCAACGAACGGGTAGCAATGGTGCTATCTGCCGTCCGGGTGCCAACTCCGGCAGACAAGTTCTGGAAGATGAGAGAGTATGTCTCACTTTTTGTGCCTTTGGCCGGAATTCGTACTTTGACGGCAAAAAATGAGTATGTAGTGAGTGCCCTCTCATCCCATGGACGAGAGGGCTTTTTGTTGTTGCCGATTTGTTGTTCTCATTCGCTGTCCCTTGTTCGCCTGAAGTCGTTGCTGGATGTCCATTGTGTTACTGTTGAACCCAAAGATGAACCAAAGATTGAGGAGAAAAAGATTTTATGAGTAGCGAACGTAAATTTGGCTTTTCCACCCGCCAGTTACATGGTGGCCAACAACCGGATCCCACCACGGGCAGCCGCGCTGTGCCAATCTATCAGACCACGAGCTATCAGTTCCGCGATTCCGAACATGCCGCCAATCTCTTTGCCCTGAAAGAACTTGGCAATATCTACACGCGCATTATGAATCCGACGACAGATGTACTGGAACAGCGTATTGCGGATCTCGAAGGGGGGGTCGCCGCGGTGGCTGCCAGTAGCGGTCACGCCGCACAAGCGATGGCGATCCTGACGCTCTGTGGCGCCGGCGATCACATTGTCAGCAGCAGTCGTTTGTATGGGGGCACCTTCAACCAGTTCAACTATACCTTTCCACGCATCGGTATCGATGTCACCATCGTTGATCCGGGTGATCTCGATGCCATCGAAGCCGCCATTCGCCCGAACACCAAGATCATCTACGGTGAAACGCTCGGCAATCCCGATATCTTCGTTTTCCCCTTTGACGAAGTTGCTGCCATCGGCAAAGCTCACAACATCCCGATCATGATCGACAACACCTTTGCCACGCCTTACCTCTGTCGCCCCTTTGAGTGGGGAGCCAATATTGTGACCCATAGCACCACCAAGTTCCTGGGTGGTCATGGCACAACCATTGGTGGTATGATTGTCGACGGGGGTAACTTTGACTGGACGAGCGGTCGGTTTGATAATTTCACTACGCCCGATCCGAGCTATCATGGCCTGGTCTACGCCGATCTATTGGGGATGGGGCTACCGCCCTTTGCGATCAAAGCTCGCGTGCAAATTCTGCGCGACATTGGCGCTTGCCAGGCACCCTTTAACAGCTGGCAGACAATTCAGGGCATTGAAACCTTGAGCCTGCGCATGGATCGTCACGTCGGCAATGCGCAAAAGGTTGCCGAATTTCTGCAAGGCCATGCCAAGGTCAACTGGGTCAGCTATCCGGGCCTCAGTAGCCATGCACATCACGAGCGTGCCCAAAAATATCTGCCCAAGGGACCTGGGGCCATTCTGGGCTTTGGGATCCAAGGCGGCAAAGAAGCCGGACAGAAGTTTATCGATAGCCTGAAGCTGTTGAGCCATGTGGCCAATGTCGGCGATGCCAAGAGCCTGGCAATTCACCCGGCCAGCACCACACATAGCCAACTCACCGAGGCCGAAATGACGACAGCCGGTGTGAGCCCCGACTTTATCCGCCTGAGTATCGGTCTGGAAGATATCGAAGATATTCTCTGGGATCTGGAGCAGGCGTTGAGCGCAGCGACGGCATAGAATGAGATACGAGGTATGAGACACGAGAAGGAACGAGGAGCGGACTGGATGATAAGATGACCAGAGCTGCTCTGCTCCTTGTCTCGTACCTCATATCTTCTCGTGTCATATCTTCTCGTGTCATGTCTTCCCGAGTAGAAGTGAGGAAAGATGGAACGTACAGAGCAACAGATCGAACAGAAGTCGGTTGGTGTGGTTGAACCGGCGTTCTTCACCTTCGCTGAGGATGAACCTTTCTGTTTGGAGAGTGGCGCGCAGTTGGGGCCAATTACCATTGCCTACGAAACCTATGGCCGGCTCAATGCTGATCGGACAAATGCTATTCTGATCTGTCATGCGCTCAGCGGCAGTGGCCATGCCGCCGGCTATCACGATCCGGCGGACCGCAAGCCGGGGTGGTGGGATGAGTGTATCGGTCCTGGCAAAGCCTTTGATACCGATCGTTTCTTTGTAATATGTAGCAATGTGATCGGTAGCTGCTACGGTTCAACTGGCCCTGCATCCATCAATCCGACCACGGGGTTGCCCTATGGATTGACCTTTCCCGTTGTCACCGTCGGTGATATGGTTCGTGCGCAGGAAAAGCTTATCGACCATTTGGGTATTGCACAACTGCTTTGTGTTGCCGGTGGCTCCATGGGCGGGATGCAAGTGTTGGAATGGGCTGCACACCATCCGCAGCGGGTCAAATCGGCGATCCCATTGGCGACAACTGCTCACCACAGCCCCATGTTGATCGCCTTTAGTGAAGTCGGGCGTCAGGCGATCTACGCCGATCCCAACTGGAACAACGGCAACTACTACGACAATGGTAAGCGTCCCGATGCCGGCTTGGCCGTGGCACGGATGGTGGGCCATATCACCTATCTGAGTGAGATGTCGATGCATCAGAAGTTTGGCCGTCGCTTGCAGCAGTTGGAAAAGTACGGCTACGAATTTGACACCGAATTTGAGATTGAGAGCTACCTCAAGTATAACGGCAACAACTTCACCCGTCGTTTCGACGCCAACAGCTATCTCTATGTGACCAAAGCGATGGATTACTTTGACCTCGCCCAACGGACCGGCTCGCTGGCCGCGGCCTTTGCGGATGCGGAGGCAGTGAAGTTTCTCGTGGTCAGCTTTACCAGCGACTGGCTCTACCCCAGCTATCACAGCAAAGAAGTCGTTACTGCGTTGACCGCGGTTGGCTGTGATGTTACCTATCTCGATATCCAGAGCGCATGGGGGCATGATGCGTTTTTGCTGGAGGTTGACACCATGACGCGTTTGCTTGGTAGCTTTCTGGATCGTCTGGTGCGCGAGGAAGCTGTGGACTTGCCCCTTGCGGACAGCGACGAGGTGGAACAGCGTACCCTGCGGGGGCAAAACGGCCACGTGGATCCCGCTCTAGCCGAACGCTTGCGCAGCGCGGCTGAACTGATGGCCTAGCACAGGTGGAATAATCATCAATGCGTAGTGAACCAATGGTCGTGACGCCGCAATCCTTGCGGCCTGACTTAGCTGCCGTTGCCGAACTGATCCCCAATGATGTCAAAGTGTTAGATTTGGGTTGTGGCGATGGCGAATTGCTCGCTTACCTGATTCATCACAAGCATATCCGCGGGCGCGGGATAGAATTGAGTGAGCAAGGGGTATTAACCTGTGTGCGCCGCGGGTTATCGGTGCGCCAGGGCAATCTGAATGAAGGGCTGGCCGACTACCCAGACGGTAGCTTCGATTATGTGGTACTGAGCCAAACGTTGCCTTTTCTGAGTGATGCTCGTCGCAATCTGCTGGAAATGCTGCGGGTCGGGCAGCGTGCCGTTGTTAGCTTTCCCAACTGGGGCTACTGGCGTTGTCGCCTGGAGTTGTTGTTATCCGGTCGTATGCCCGAACCGCCCGGTTTGCCCCAGCCTTGGTACGAAGCGCCTCGCTGGCAGGCCTTCACCGTCACCGATTTTGCTCGTTTCTGTCGCTTAATCGATGTCCGTGTCGTCGAGGCGATCTATCTGGCCAATGGTCACAGGATTCATGTTCGCCGTGCGAAGAACTTGTTGACAACGACTGCGATCTTTGCATTGGAGTCGTTGTAGCCGCAGGTATCCAAAGGGCAACATGGCTCTATTTCAATCCTATGTCACCGCTCACATTTGTCGGCAGCAACGAAGGGACCGATAGCCCGTGTGAAAGGATAAGCTATGAAAAAGATTCAAACGCAAGGAGTACATCATATCACCTTGCTGGGCGCCGATCGCCAGACTTCCATTGATTTTTGGGAGGGGGTGCTGGGGATGCCCTTTCTCTTTGAACAACCCAATCTCGATGTACCCAAACAGAATCACCTCTACTTTGATCCGGGTGATGGGCGTCTAATTACCATATTCACCGATGAGGATAAGCAACCCGATTCGACACCCAATCCCGAAGGGATCGGGAATCTCCATCATATTGCCTTTATCGTGTCGCTGGCCACGTATAAACAGGTTGCCAAACGGTTGGATGAACGGGGCATCTCACACAGTGGTGAAGTGGATCGGGGCTTTATGTGGTCGATCTATTTTCGTGACCCATTGGGGCAACTCTTTGAATTGGCCTGTTACAAATTCGTCCCGCCCGTTGGTTTTACCGAGGCGCAGGTACTCCACGAGGCACACAAATTGCGCGTTACCCGCGGTGATTACAATATCACCGATGAACATCTTGCCGACGCTATCGAACAGATGACAGAGCGTTCAACGCCTTCGTTGTCCGCAGATCGCACTGTAAAGCATCCTTATTGATATTGATCTATCGAACATCAGAGTAAGTACGACGAGTATTATGTCTATTCCTACGCACCTCAATAATTTTTCCGAGTATCTCAATCCGGCCTTATACGATGCCGAAAATCGCTGGGCACCCGACGATGATTACTACCTGGCCCTGGCCAAACGGCTTGGCGGTCCTATTCTGGATGTGGCATGTGGTACCGGCCGCCTGACCCGGGCGATTGCCACGGCCGGCATTCCAATTACCGGCCTCGATCTCATGACACCCATGTTGGCTCGCGCCCGCGCATTGACCGGTGATCTGTCCGTGACCTGGGTAGAAGCTGATTGCCGAACAATGCGCCTGGGACGAAAGTTTCGCTTGGCGCTGATGACCAGCCACAGCTTTCAGCATCTGATTACGGATGAAGACCAAGACACATTCCTGGCCAGGCTCTTTGAGCACCTGGAAGAGGGGGGACGCTTTGCGTTTGAGACACGCAACCCGACCGATTGTGATTGGCTTGATACTGATTGGGAAAAATGGCGGACTGTGAGCGATACGGATGGACACACCGTTGAGGTGTGGATGAAGTCCACCTACGATCAGCATAAGTTGCTGGAATATATTGAGTTCGAGCGCAAGGTCCTCGAAACCGGGGAAGTCCATGCCTCAGAGACGTTACTGCGCTATACCGATGTTGAACAGCTCAACTTACGGCTCATGGACCACGGCTTCACCGTGGTGGAGCAATATGGCAATTGGATGTGCCACCCACTGATCTACGATAGCCCTGAGATTATCACGGTTTGTCATCGGTAAGTCACACAACTATGTTGGCAGCTATCATTCTCACCAAAGACGAAGTCGAACACGTCGCCGATTGTATTGCCAGTGTACAGCCCTGGGTCGACCAGGTTGTCGTTTTTGATTCGCAGCAGAGTGACGAGGTTTGTCGAGTGGCTGAAGCAGCCGGAGCGACAGTTTACCGACGGCCTTTTGATAACTTTGCCGCACAACGCCAAGCCGCACTGGATCGTGTCGAAGCGGACTGGGTACTCTTCGTGGATGCCGATGAGCGGGTGACGGCAGCACTTGGAGAAGAGATGCGACGGGTCATTGCGGATGAGCGTATCAACGGGTATTGGATCCCACGACGCAACTACATTGTCGGGCAGGAGATGCGCTTTGGGGGGTACTTCCCTGACTATCAACTGCGCCTCTTGCGGCGTGCCGCGGCGCACTATGATACGCAGCGTGAAGTGCATGAATTGGTGAATGTGGGGGGAGCTGAGGGGAAACTACGGGAGCCGTTTATTCACTACAACTACGCGTCGTGGTCGCAATTTCACGAGAAACAACGTTTTTACGCGGCCTATGAAGCCCGGATCTTAGCCAATCGCGGCATTCGACCCCGCCCGCATAACTTTGTGTTGCAACCGCTGCGCGAATTCCGGCGGCGGTTTCTCATCTTGCAGGGCTGGCGCGATGGATTGCCCGGGTTACGCCTTGCCCTGTTATTGGCTTGGTACTACGGGTTTATGCCGTATTGGCTGTTGGCGACTCGATCGGTAAGGTAAACCAAAAGGTGCTACCCTTTCCCAATTGGCTTTCCACGCCCACTTTGCCATGTAACCGCTCAACAATGCGCCGGACAATGGATAAGCCCAATCCATGTCCCGATTGATAATCGCTTGCTGTGAGACGTGACAGTGGAGCGAACAACTGTTCCGGCCGATCAATTGTAAAGCCGGCGCCATTGTCTTTCACCCAAAAGCGCATCATCTGCTGATCGACTCTGTCATATCCCAGCTCCAAAACGGGGGGGCGGCCACCATATTTGAGACCATTGGTGAGATAGTTGTACCACACTTCTTCGAGCCATGGCCCATAGCCGTAGGCTGTTGGCCAAGTTTCTGGGACAATAATTTTGCCGTCGTACTCTTGGGCCATATATTCAACTCGCTTTGTTGTCTCGCTGACAATAAAGCCCATGTCGATTTCATCGATTTCCACATCTTTGGTGCCGCGGACAACTGCCAACAGCAGTAACGACTCGATGATCGTTCCCATCTTTTTCCCATGCTCGATAATAACGTTGAGATACTGCTGCACCTCTTCGTGTGGCAAGGTTTGATAGGTATCGCGCAGAATATCGGCAAAGCCCACGACAAGCGTCAACGGATTTTTGAGATCGTGCGCTACGGTGTGGGCATAGGCATCTAACTCCTCGTTCCGTGCTTGCAGTTCATCACGTTTCTGGCGTAGGTCCTCAAGAAGCCGAGCATTTTCGATCGCGATCGCGGCCGAGGATGCCAATGTCTCTGCCAAGACACGATCGTTGTCATTGAAGTCACTTACCCGTTTGTTGACTAGCTCTAAGACGCCGATCACCCTGCTACGGGCCTGTAGTGGCACAGCCAATAACGATTCGGTGTTGTAGCCGATACTTTCATCGATGGCGCGGCTGAAGCGCTCATCCTTTTTGACATTGCTGGTGTGAACGCTCTTGCCGTTGCGGGCCACCCAACCGGCGATGCCCTGTCCGGCGGGCAAATGCATAATGGTATCTGGTGTAATATTTTGTCCATGCGAATAGATGCCGACACAGACGAGCATCTGTTGCTCTTCTTCATCCCACAGCCAAACAGAACTGCCTTCGGTGTTCAACAGTTCGCTGATCGTCCGCACGAGCTGCGCAATCACTTCCTGCAAATCGTAAGTCGACGCCAGCAATTGTGTAACCTTGTTCAGCAGAAGCAACTTCTGATTGGTCTGCCGTAACTCCTCCAGGGATTCGTCGCGTTCGCGTTCGAGGCGTCGCTTTTCCAATGATTGGCGCACCACCGCGGGCAGCAACTGAATGTACTCATTGTGCAGCCCCTTGACCACATAGTCGGTTGCCCCCAATTTCATGGCTTCTACGGCGGTTTGGATATCATTTTGCGCCGTAATCATGATAATGGGGAGAGTAGAGCGTTCGGTGGAAAGCATCTCCAGAATCTCCAGGCCGCTGCGATCAGGAATATTCTGGTCGAGCGCCAGCAGGTCGTACTTGCCTCGCTCCAACATTACCAGCCCATCGGCACCCGTTTTGGCAAGATCGACAAGGTACCCTTCTTGTTGCAGCTTGATCTGGAAGAGGCGGGCCGCTGTATGATTGTCTTCTACATATAGAATGCGTTGCGCTGCTTGACTCTCTGCTTGTACCGAGCCTTCGTGCAACGTCTCCTCTACGATGGATACGTCTGTCATGATTGTTGAACCGTGCTGACCCCGTTTATGCGCGCAATGCGGATTAAGTTTTGCGTCGCTTGTTCAAAAGTATCATCGTGGCTGATGACAAAGAGCTGTCGAAATCCTTTCACTTCTAAAATCTGCCGGGCAAGCGCATCGCGGCGGGTTTCATCAAGATTTGTCGTCGGCTCGTCGAAGAATGCGACATCGATATTGCTCATCTCGCGGAGTAGGGCGAGGCGCACCGCCAATGCCGCACTCATCTGTTCCCCGCCGGAAAGTTGGGCAAACTGCCGTTCACGCCCGTCGATCTCCAGCGTGATGCCATAATCTTCCTTCCAACTGAGATGACGGGTGTAATCTTGCATGATATCACTAAAGACCTGCATTGCGCCATCGCTGATCTGTTTGATTAACGCTTTTGTAATATACGGCCCGGCTTGCCGCAGGAGATTGCGCAGCGCTTCCAGCACCTCGGTCTGCTCGCGGATCGTCTGTTGGCGCTGGATCCGTGTCGCCAGTTCCGCCTGTAACGTCTGTAGTTCGGTCAACTCCTCTTGGGCCCGAAGCTGTTCCCGTTGCAAAAGGGTGAGCTCAGCCTGAAGCGTGTTCTGTCGGTCGCGCAAGAGCTGCTCTTCGCCCAATAACTGTTGGTAGCGTGAACCATCGAATTGTGCCTCTGTCGTTGTCAACTGGCTGACGGCCGCCGTGACACTTTCCTCTGCATGCTTTCGTTGCTCCTGCAAGTGAGCGATTTCTGCATTGCGCTGCTCCAGGGTAGACGCAACCTGTTGATAGCGCAACACTTGTTGATACGCATTGAGGGTTTGTTGCAGTGTCGCGGCCAGGACTGCCAGATCATCATCGAGCGACGCATGTTCCTTGAGTGCTTCGCTGACTGCTTTGTGTTGGGCTTGCAACTCATTTTGGTTTGTCACAGCGGTCGTGTGGGTGTTTTCAACCGCTTGCCGGCGCGCTGCCGTCGCCCGTGCCACAGCCTGCTGCTGCCGGGGATCACGCAGTGCTTGCAGGCGCTGCTGCAGTTCACGCACCTGTGTCGGTGTCTCCATGAACTGTGCCACCTGTTCGCGGTAGCTGGTGAGCGTCGCTTCTGCGGCTGCAAGCTCTTGTTGCAAAGCCGCACGCTCATCCTCCCGTGGCATCGTGCGCAGGCTCTGTTGAATGGACTTGAGCCGCTCTTGAATGGTTGTGAAGGTTACTTCGTCATTCTTGATCTGCTGCTGCGCAGCACGATAGTTGTCCCGCAAGGTAATCAATCGCGCTTCGTTGCGTTCCGCCAATTCCTGCCGGTGCTCTGGTGTCAACGGCTGCTCACAGAGCGGGCAGAGGGCTGTTGCAATCTCTGCCAGCGCATTGCTCTGTTCTTTGAGGGCATCGGCCTCTACTTTAAGGTGTAGCAGCCGTTCCTTCGCTTCGTCGAGACGCTGTTTTACCTGGTCACTTTGCTGTTCCTGGCTTGTGCGTTCATCGTCGAGGGTGGATGCCTGCTGCAATTTTGTTTCCAGCGTTGCCAAACGCGCAGTGAGCCGCTGATAATCGCCCTCTGTTTTTTTGAGCTGCGTCTGTGCACTCTCCAGGCGAGCACTTTGCTGCTGTGCCTGTTGAAGAGCTGTCTCCATAGCTTCCTGCTCGGCTACTGGCGCGGCCAGGGCTGCAACCTGTGCCTCGGCAGCGCTAATTGCCTCCAGCTCTTTTGCCAGGCGCGTCACTTCGGCGGCACTGAGGCTGAGTTCCTTATCGAGCGCATTCTGTTTTCGTTCGAGTTGCTGTCGCGCACGGACGGCGCCCTCCAACTCCTTTTGGCCCTGTTGCGCATCCAGGTAACGTTGATGGTCCGCCTGATTTTCCTCGACAATGGTGGTTGCGACCTTGGCCTCACGTTGCGCTTGTTCTGCATTCTGCAGTTGCGCACCGATCGTTGCCAATTTTTGCTCGGCCTGTTGCTGCTCGGTGCGTAGTGCCGAAAGCTGTTGCTGGATCGCATCTAAGCCACTGCGCTCTTCGCTCACGCTGGCCAATTGTGCTTTAGCGGTTGTTCCCTCTTGTTCAATACGAGCCAACGTTTGCGCACGTTCGGCAATCATCGCTTCCAATGTCGGCAAACGCTCGAGACGCCCCTGGTACCCGGAAATCTCAATCGCAATCTCCTGTTCCTGCCGTTGCAACGCGCGCAGTGGTTCGAGAAGTTTGTCAAACGCTGCTTTATATTCCTCCACCTGGAGCAGTGGATCAAAGATTGCCTTGCGTTGGGCAGGTGTTTGTAGAAAAGCGGCGGTGAAGGTACCTTGTGGTACGCCCACCGCATCGCTAAAAAGACGGGTGAGATCGGCTGTGGGATCGACACCCATCTGTTGCCGCAAGAAGTGCAGGACATCGGCTTTGCCTTCGCACACCTTGCTGCCCAATTCGGGATCATAAACCGCGTGGAGATTGCTTGACCCACAACGGCGTACAATCTGGTAGGCGCGCTCATCAAGCCCACTGACAATGGTGACAATGATCTCGGCACTTTTCGCGCCTTCCCGGATGAAGTCACTCTGTTTATAGCCGGCTAGACAATCAAAGAGGGCAAAACCAATCGCCTCCAAAACTGTACTCTTACCGGCACCATTGTGACCGACAATGGCATTGACACCATCGGTGAATTCGATCTTGCCTTTGGCATAACTTTTGGTGTTTTCCAGCTCTAAGGAAACAATCCGCATGCATTTATCCTGGTGCTAAAATTGTAAGCGTTCGCCTACCTCACTGAGAATGGCATCACCATTTGCACCGCTGAGCGCCAACTGTTTTAGCGTCAATGTGAGTTCGGCCCATGCTTCGCTGTTGGTCTGGAAACGGGCATCACGGTTGAGAAGATCGGTCAGCACTTGGCGCTCCAATTCCGCTCGATTGAGCACGTCTGTGGTATCGAAGGCGAGTTCACTGGAGCGGGTGTAATTTCTCACCATAGCCAACAGCGGATGAAAGCTCTCTTGGATCAATGTTTCGAGCGCTTCCAAATCAAGCGCGCTGCGGTCAAAAGGCAAGACACCCGTCAACTGTAGCTCGACTATGGGCTGTTCCAGCGCCGGCAAGTGACGGGCACCCACATCCCGGGCTTTGCGCTGAAGCAACTCGCGCGCGTGCGCCAACAACTGCGTCGGCGAGGTGAGCAGATCAGTTTTCATTGAGAGGCGGTGGAAGACGCGCCGCGGGTTGGCATGGAGCATTGCCTCATGCTTTACCCAACTTTGCTGTGTAATCGCCGTGGTGGCATCCTCCGCTTCCGTAGCAACCGTTGTGGAGAGCGCGGCGTGCGCGGCGTCTGTATCAACCTGCACGAGATAGTAGCCCCGATCCACCCACTCCGATTCGGCGACACTGCAACTTTCCGGGCTACCGGGATTGTAGATCCACTCGTCAAACGTAAACGGCTTGTGGACGTGTCCCAACGCCAGATAGTCCACATGGGGACGCAAGAGTGACCATTGGCGATGGCTCAAGCCGCCTGTCTGATCGGCCAAGACTCCTTCCACACCGGCATGTGCCATAAAAATAGTATAGTAGACCCCATCGTTGTTGATCTCACCGAGCGCCTGTGCATATTGCGCGACTGCGGTGGCCGTTCCGGCACCCACATAGCGCAGCCCATGCACCCGTACTCCTGGGACCGGATCAAAGTAGGAACCGCTGCGGTTGGTGTAGGGTTTGAGCAGTGGTTTGCCCTCTTCAAAGGTTGGGGTTAGCAGGATCAACAGGTCTTGCACCGCCAAAAATTCCATCCAGCCGACCCGTTCACTGTAATAAGGGCGTTCGTGATTGCCTTCAATGGCCAGACAAGGGATGCCTTTTTTGTGGAGCCGGTCCAACGCACGCATCGCTTGGTTGAGCGTCAACGCATCGATTGCCCGCTTTTCAAAGAGATCGCCGGCCAAAATGACGAAATCCACTTCTGCCGCAATCGCTTGATCGACAATGTGATGAAACGCACGCCCAAAATCGTTGAACCGTTCGCGCAAATTGTACTGCCACTTACCTAGGTGACAGTCGGCCACATGAAGAAACTTTGTTTTCATAGTTGATGAGCTAGCTGATGAACACTGTGTTGATGAACGCGGCGGACGGGGCTGAACAAGTCGTTACGCAGGTGATCTGGGACGTGTGACTGCACGCTATCACTCATCTGCTCACCACTCATTTATCGTCACTGAGGAAAAGGCTTAAGAGGGTGCTCACGACACTGATAACAATACCACCAAAGAACGCTGCCCAAAAGCCGTTGACCACAAGGCGTCCTTCACTGAGGGCGCTGGTCAACATCAACATCAGCGCATTGACGACAAAAGTGAAGAGGCCAAGAGTCAAAATATATACGGGGCAGGTGAACAGATCGACGATTGGTTTGATAATCGCATTGATCAAACCGAAAATGAGTGCGACGATCAATAATCCTACGATATCATTGGTGACGGTAATACCGTCGACCAAGAGTGCGGCCGCCCACAGTGCAGCCGCACTGATCACAAGGCGAATCACCAATCTACTCATGTTATATCTTTCAACACTAGATTTTGAGTAGTCTACCGGGACGGAGTTGTTAGGTGTAAGCACTGACCACGAATCCAGTGCAATCAGGCGACAACAGCTCCTTTGAGGGAGACTACTAGATTTTGCGGCGCATGGTCAACAGCGTCTGCTGCTCCTGGAAACCAACGCGCTTGGCTGCTTGAATTGCACTATGATGCTGTGAACTCAAGGTAAGCAACACCGGCCAGCGTGGATAATCCTGTAAGGTTGCTAAGCTCCACTGCAACAGGGTTTCCTCATGTTGGCCCTGTTGATCCGGTTGTACCCAAAGTTGCAGTTGATGTACCCCACGCCAGCGACTTGCCGTGAGGATAAGCGCCGCATCAAAGTGTTGCGCATGCTGAATGCAGCGACGATAGATCTGCCGCCGCCCGACGAGTCGCCAAAACCATTCTGCGATCATCTGCTCAAAAGTCACCTGGTAATCGATCCGACGGGGGGGACGCCACCACTGCATTTGTCCACTTTGTTGACTGGTGGCCAGTTCATAGAGTGGCTGCCATTGGTCACTGGAAAAACTCTTGAGCTTGGGGAAAAACTCCTCTTCCAGAATGGGAACGCGCTCCATGCGCATGTCCACTGTCCCGCCTACTTCCTCAAAGTGGAGGCGTTCGTAGAGCGTCCGCGCCACATTGTTCTGTGCATAGACTTGAAGGACAGCCCAGTCACCGCCATTTTCGTGGATGTAATCAAGCGCACGTAACATGAGCTGGCGGGAGATGCCGCGTCCCCGAAAAGGCGGCGCCACCGCAACATTGGCAATTTGCCAGCGCACACCTGCCGCGTCGGCACGTTGTACGGTGACATTGCCGACCACTTTGCCGGCCTCCACCCACACAAAGCCACCGAAGATGTCATCAAATTCGCCTGTGCTGCGATTGAGCAACTTGAGCAGTGCGCCCACGTGGCTCATGATGCGCATTTCGCGCAACGCTGCACTGCCTCGCTGATCCAACTCATGGGCAAAGGCATCCGCAATCAACTCCGCAACCGGACGCAGATCGCGCCCAATATCAAAGGGGCGAATCCCCGACTCAATCGATTGTTCAACGCGGTGGCTAACGGCGTGATAGGCAGTCATGGGTGAGTTCCCCGGGATAGGAGCAAACTCCTACCCTGTAGCTATTACATGGCAACCCGGACTAGAGCCGGACGCAGCACGCGGCCCTTATACTCGTATCCGGTCCGTAATGTCTGAATAATATGGCCACTCTCAACATCGTCGTTTGGTTCACTTGAGATGGCTTCGTGGCGGTTGGGATCGAATGCACCTTCCCGTGGTACGATAGCGACGCCCTGGTCTTCGAGCAAGCTCTCCAGTTTCTTTTGAATCTGGCGGAAGCCATCAACCCAAGCACTCTGCGATTCATTGAGATCGCTGGGTAGATTGCCGAACGCCAACTCCAAATCGTCGACAACTGGAAAGATCCGCTGAATAAGGTGAGAACTGGCTCGCTCAATCTCATCTGCCAGTTGTTTCTCCTGGCGTCGTCGGCTATTCTGAAATTCGGCGGCCGTGCGTTGCAACTTGTCCAGCAGATCATCGGCTTTGGCCTCGGCTGCAGCAAGGTCGGCGCGCAATGCTTCAATCACCTCGGCGTCGGTCGGCTCTGCCGGTGCTTCCCCGACCTGTTCGTCACGCGCTGTTTCGACCACATCGCCTTCCACGGTTGGCGCCGCAACAGCACCTTCGGCGCCGTCACTATCTGGTTGATTCACATCTGGTTTGTTTGCGTCTTCCGGTTGCACTTCTACAACGGTCGATTCCGTGCTCATTGCTACTCTTGCCTTCTCTTACAATGGTTCAAAAAGCTCAAAATGATTGGTTCACATAGATCTCCGGGTGGAATTGCAAAAATTCTCAGAGAGAATCGCGCCAATTTCACCTCTTCGTCCATATGAGCGAAAAGATTTTATTTTTAAATAAGACGGGACTATCCCGCATACATATCTTCTACCATCTCGCTCATCACTTGCGAGACAAAACGCACCGTGCTAATCGTGCGACCATAGGGCATCCGTACCGGCCCCACAACACCGACCACACCGGTCACTTGATTGTAAAGGCCATAGCGTCCGATTACCAGACTGATGTCTTGTAAATCGGCATAACGCCCTTCGCCGGCAATCATCACCTGGATTTCGCCAGTGGACTGATGATCGGAGAGCATGTTACCCGCAAAACAGTCGCCCAAAACCTGCTCCAACAGCGAACGCTGCTCAAACACACGCACAATTTTGCGTACATCCGCGCCGCCGGCGAACTCCGGTGCTTCCAACACTTGTACCAAGCCGTCGCGATAGATCTGGGTGCTAAATTGATTGTCCAGCCGTTCAATGATCTCTGTAATGAGCATGGCAACTTGTTGGGCAAAGGGACTCAACTGCTCACAGACGGTCGGAATCAAATCTGCTGTTGCATTGGCCAACAGATCATTGAGCTCATTGCTGGTGCGGCTCAGATCAGGCTGCTCTATCGGTTGGTCGAGATCCAAAAGCTGCTGCTTAACGGTGCCATCTTGTAACACGAGTACCAGTAGTACTTTGGTATCATGAATGGCAACCAGCTCCAAATGTTTATAGTGATGCTTGACCGCCCGTGGCGCCGTTGCAATTGCCGCACTCTGTGATGCACGGGCCAGGATGGCAGTGCTGAGCCGCAACCATTGGTCCATTTCCTGGCGTGCCTGGCGAAACTGCACGCGAATCTCGCTGCGTTCGTCGGAAGGTAACTCGGCATCACTTAACATATGTTGCACGAAATACCGGTAGCCCTCATCCGTGGGCACCCGGCCCGCGCTGGTGTGGGGATGAGTCAACAACCCTTCCTGTTCCAAATACGCGAGATCATTGCGAATCGTTGCTGAGCTGACGCCCAAGTCATAATTTTGCGCGATGCTGTTACTGCCGACGGGCTGTGCATTCTTCACATATTCTTGAATGACAATGCCCAAGACATAGCGACGTCGCTCGGATAGCTGATTTCCGTTCATCATCTTTATCACTGCCCTGCCGTCGAATCGTCCATTCTATCACAATAACCCATCGTCACTGACAACAAAATCCTGACATCAAATCTCTAACATCCCTCTGTTACCAACCTGGACAGAGTTCTCCATCCATCCATTGATTGCAATCAATGTATCATAACAAAGCCGAACAGATGTGTCAATAGGAGTTGCGGTTGCTGTTCACAAGCCACTGTAACAGCGTGCGCAAGATAATCTTGATATCAAGTGCGAGTGACCAATTTTCAATGTACCACAAATCGTATTTGGTTCGTTCGGCAATCGAGGTGTCCCCCCGCAAGCCATTGACCTGTGCCCAGCCGGTGAGCCCCGCTTTTTCGCGATGGCGGTCCATGTAGCGTGGAATGCTCTGCCGAAATTGCTCCACATAAACGGGCCGCTCGGGCCGCGGCCCCACCAGGCTCATGTCACCGACCAAGACATTGACCAGTTGGGGCAATTCATCGATACTGAGCGTACGCAGGATGGTGCCCAAACGTGTCCGCCGTGGATCATCTTCCACCGTCCATCCGGGGCCATTTACCTCAGCATCTTGCCGCATAGAGCGGAACTTGATAATGTGGAACGGGCGTGCATCGAGTCCCATCCGTTCTTGTTTATAAAAGACAGGCCCAGGACTTTCCAATTTAATCAACACGGCGGTGAGCAACAGAAGTGGGCTGAGAAGAATCAAGCCAAAGGTGCTCAGCACGAGATCCAGGCCACGCTTGAGGGTTAACTTCCAACCCTGCAGGGCCACATCACGGATGGTGAGCAATGGCAAGCCACCCAGGTCACCAATCCCGACTTCACTGGCCATGATCTGGAAAACATCCGGAAAGACGCGGATGCCGACCTTTTCCCGCTCACAGAGGCTGATGATGTTGACCAAATCCTGGTGGCTGCTTTCCGGCAGGCCAATGATCACTTCGTCAATGTCAAATTTGTCAATGATGCGCGGGATATCGAGTGTCGACCCAAGAATGGGTACTTCATCGCTGTGCACATCTTTGCGCCGACTTTCATGCTCAATAAAGCCGACAATCTGGTAGCCGAGCTTGGGGTTTTGAATGATCTTCCGATAGATCATCTCTCCAATTTCGCCGGCACCAATGATTAAGACGCGATCATCACCGACACCGTGAGCCTGGGCCAGCCACTGGAACTGTGCATGTACGGTCCGCAGAACCATGGCAATGGCAATGCACAGGATCGTTGCATAGGCAAAGAGCCAACGGTGATACTCTGTGCGTACGCTCAGCTCAAGCACGGCGATGGTCAGTAAGGTTGTGAAGCTGGAGAAGACGACGATCTTGTAATACTCGTCAAAGTGGCTGATCGGTCGCCGCCGCTGATACATGCGCTGCGTAAAGAAGCTCATTACCAATATGCCCGACGCAATGGCCGGCAGTAGCCAAATCTCATCCCAGAAAGGGGCGATTTCCAGATCCGGATATTCCAACCCGCGCCGAATCAGCAGGTATGCGCCGTAGTAGGAAAGCCAGACCGTTGCCACATCGAGCAAAATGAGCGTGAACACAAAAATGAACTGTGGCCGCTTCATGAGCATGTGGCGACGCGCACGCCCCGTGCTATATTCTTGATAAACTGTCGAATCCGTCAAACTCTGTTGCATTGTCACCTTGCGCTGAAATGCAATACCATGAAGACCGCAAATTGGGTGGTATAGCACAGGTTAATCTACAAAACACTTGGCATACCACATGAATTACTTGCCGTTACCCGTCTAAATTTTAACACAATTGCGTGACACCGGTCAAAGTAATCGCCGAGATTAGGTGCGTCCCATTCATTGGCATTGCAGAAAAAGAGCAGATACGTTCCTTGTCCTCTTTATTGCATGATTAAAAAAACCTGTTTTGCGTAGATGTGGCCGGCACTTGCAAGTGCCGGCCACATCTACGCAAAACAACTTCGTTAAATATGCATTACGCTTTATGCGAACGCTGTTGGGCACGGGTGAAGGCATGCTCTATCAGCTGATCTGCTGTCAGTGGGTTGAGCTTGAGCGTCTCCGCGGCCACCGCCAGAATCGCATCCTGCGGGACCAGCCCAATCAATTCACTGTGGGTGACCCTTGTGCCATACACTTCGGCGAGACGCACAACTTCGGTAAAGAGCTGATAGAGCGAAGTCTGACGGTAGTCTACCAGATTAATGCTGACCTGTGCCTGCCCATGGACAAACAGTCCAATGGCGCGTACGGCTGCAAAGCCCCCATTGCGTTCACGAATCTGGCGACTGATGACTTGGGCAAGCGTCACGTCGCTGCTCTCCAAATAGATGTTGTAGGCAATGAGAAAGGTCCGCGCACCCACAATGACGGCGCCGGCCGGTCCTACCCTCGTCGGTCCAAAATCGGGTTGTCGGTGTGGCTGATCGATCTCCTGTTGCAACCGTTCGTACTCGCCCCGCCGGACATCTGCCAGCAGACGTCGTTCCGGTCGAGTTGCTGCCGCTTCGTACAGGTAGACCGGCAGTTGTAACTCCTTGCCAATCCGTGCGCCCAGTTGGCCGGCCAGTGCCGCGCATTCGTCCAGCGTACAATTTTGCAACGGCACGATGGGAACCACATCGGTTGCCCCTAAGCGCGGGTGTGCCCCGCGCTGTTCCCGCAAATCGATCAATGTTGCAGCAACCCGAATGGCTTGAAAGAGCCCTTCCAACACAGCCTCCGGTGGACCGGCAATGGTAACGACCGTGCGGTTGTGATCCCAGTCGCTGCTATAGTTGAGCAGCAATACTCCCGGCACTTGAATGGCTGTAACAATCGCCTGGACAACCTCTGGGCGCCGTCCTTCTGAAAAGTTGGGTACGGATTCAACAATTGTTGCGGACTCTGTTATACTACACTCTGTGTTCAAGTTTGTAGGATTACTCATGGTTTGCCTATTCATCTTGGATTATGATCGATCAACTGCGTTTCAAGAACATCAATCACCGCCATCAAACGAAAGCCGCCATTCCGCGTGACCGAACGAAAGTCTGTTGCTCCTGTTGCCACGTTGCCCACAAGACCCGCTCCCCTTGCCGATCGCCCGCCCCAGGCACAAAGTCCTTTTGTGGCCGCTGCGCCGTGGGACGAATTTGTGCGCAACCATCCCCACGGCCATCTGCTGCAGACCAGTGCCTGGGGCGCGCTCAAGAGCCAATTTGGATGGCGCGATGGCGGTGTTGCGCTGTTGGATGACATTGGCACCATTCGGGCGGGTGCACTGCTCTTATTCCGTCGCACTGCCGCGTTGACCATTGGCTATGCCCCCCGTGGACCCCTTACCAATTGGCAAGATCACACACAAACGGCTGAACTTTTCCTCCAGTTGCAGGATACCTGCCAACGCGCCGGCGCGGCGCTGCTCAAGATCGAACCGGATCTGCCCGATACCCCCGATCACCGCGCCGTCCTGCTGGGCTATGGCTTGCGCCCCAGCCCACAGACCGTGCAGCCGCGCAGCACCATCATGCTCGATATTACCGGTGATGATGATACCATCATGCAGCGCATGAAGAGCAAATGGCGCTACAATGTGCGACTAGCCCAGCGCAAGGGAGTGATTGTGCGGGAGGCCACGGCCGCTGATCTGCCCGCGATCAATGAGTTGATGCAGGTGACCGGCGAACGCGATGGCTTTGCCGTTCACAGTGCTGCCTATTACCGCACCGCCTTCGATCTCTTCGTTCCCCGCCATGGCGTCTATCTGCTTGCCGAATATGAAGGGCAACCGCTTGCCGCCATTGTTGTTTGTATGGTGGGACAGACTGCCTATTATCTCTGGGGAGCCAGCAGTGACCGGGAACGCAACCGCATGCCCAACCACGCCTTACAGTGGGCGGGTATGCAGTGGGCAAAAGCTCGTGGCGCCACCCGCTATGATTTCTGGGGCATTCCCGATGCGCTTGGTCAATTGGCGCAAGGGTTGCGGTGCGGCGATGGGAGCGGTACGCCCAGCGATGAGTTGCCCCTTGATCTCGAAGCATTGCCACAGGGAGAATTGTGGGGGGTCTACCGTTTCAAGCAGGGCTTTGGTGGGAATGTCGTGCGCACCGTTGGTGCCTGGGATCTGCCGATTCATCCCCTCGGCTACCGGCTTTATCGCGGGGGGGTGAGTGCATTGCGCACGGCACAGCACTTGCGGGCAACGCTGGAGGTATACCAGCAAGAGACCCACTCCCCAACTCCGGCGGCGCGCAATGAAGGGCCAATGAACAACGCCGTCTCCCTCACACCCATTTGTGACGCTGCCCGATGGCGGGCAACTTTGGCTGCCTTGCCCAGGCCACACGTGCTCCAAAGCTGGGAGTGGGGTGCAATCAAGGCGCAGACTGGATGGACGGCGGAACGTTATGCACTGCGTCAAGGAGAGGTAACTGTTGCCGCCTTGCAGTTTCTCTGGCGGCAGCCTGTGCCGCAACTACCACTCCGTATCGGTTACATCACAAAAGGGCCGACGCTCGATTGGTCCAACGTGGCGCTGGTTGACCAAACATTGGACCAAATTGAGGCCCTAGCGCGTCAACGAAACTGCATCCTGGTGAAGATCGATCCCGATGTGCGCGAGGATAGCTCAGCGGGGCGCATGGTGCTCCACGCGTTGCAACGGCGCGGTTGGTGTTTTAGCAATGAACAGATTCAGTTCAAAAATACGGGTCTTAGTGATCTTGCTGCCGGTGAGGAGGCGCTGTTGGCGCGCATGAAGAGCAAATGGCGCTACAATATCCGACTGGCCGGGAAACGGGATATCTCCGTGCGGGTTGGCAACACCGCTGATCTGGCGGCGTTCTACCGCCTATATAGTGAAACCGGCCAGCGTGACGGCTTTCTCGTGCGTCCCTTTACCTACTATCGGCAAACCTGGGAGACCTTTTTGCAAGCTGAGGCTGAACCTGAAAATCCGGCCGGCGGTGCACTACTGTTGGCGTTGCACCCCGAGGAGCGTGAACCCGTGGCCGGCCTTTTTCTCTTTCGCTACGGCGAGCGAAGCTGGTATTTTTACGGCGCCAGCAGCGAACGAAGGCGGCGTGATATGCCCAACTATTTACTGCAGTGGGAAGCCATCCGTTGGTCGCTCAATCATGGTTGCACCAGCTACGATTGGTGGGGTGCGCCTGCCAATCCCGCTGATCCCGAGGACAGCATGGCCGGTGTCTGGCAATTCAAGCAGGGCTTTGGTGCCGAGCTACAGCCGCAGATTGGCGCGTGGGATTTTCCCGTCAACCCCCTTGTATATCGCCTCTATCAAGAAGCACTCCCCCGTATGTTGCAATTGCTGCGTCAACTACGCCGTTGAGCAGGTGTGTGGCAGAACGGCAACGGAGGGCACAGACTGATCCCCTGTTTTTGCTTATAGAAGCGCTCTATACTCATATGGGCGAAGAGGTGAAATCGTTGCAATTTTCAGAGAGCATCTGCCGGTTTCACCCGCAGACCTATATATATTAAGACAAACACAATTTTGTACAATTTAGCCAAAGTGGCTAGTGAGAGACTGTGAAATTCGTGCAAATAGCAGATGGATTTCTCTTTCTGTTTTGTGCATACTGATCGTTGATGTCAATCAGGAGTGGTTCATCTCCAGGAATTTCCAATTGAGGCGGTCAAGCGAGGAGTCTGCATCCCCTGATGCAGTCCCACTGACGTACTTACCCCGTTCGCATCGGGGGATGCTCACGTCTCGTCGCCAAATTGGAGAAGCCTAGCTCATCGATGAAACGTGTGAGTTGTGATCCCTGTACGAGTGACGGAAAAATATTTACCTACACTTGCGGCTGATGAGCGTTATCATTTTGTGCCAACAAACCCAATGGTCTCTATCCAGCTACAAATCAGATAGTACGTCATTTCGTTTCTTCATTTCGTTTCTTCATTACATTTCTTCTTTGCGTTCCATGGTGGGCGTGATTGTGGCCGCAGATGAAATGCTTACCAACGACTGAAACAAATGGTGCGTCAAGGGATGTGCCTCGATACAGCTGGCAATGGTCGATCTGCCGTGGGCCTGTAGGTTTTTGGATGTAACAGCGAGTGAAAGGAATATGAGTATGAGTAGGATGACCTCGACTCAATCGCAACAACAGACGATGGTGACGACTGAGCTCCGATCACCTGCAAACCCCACTGCAACTGGCCAATCCTCCAATCCCTTTGGTGCGCCCTTTGAGCATTATGCGCTCAGCGCCGCCTATGATGAGATGTTCAGTGCGCCTGATGCGTCTCGTCCGCAGTATACGATGTTGCATGGTCGTCTGCGCGAGTTACCATTGGAAACCCTCGAACGACGGCAGTTGGCGGCCGATCGCACCTTTATGCATCAGGGCATTACCTTTACCGTGTACAGCGACAACCGGGGAACGGAACGTATCTTTCCCTATGATCTCCTGCCGCGCATTATCACCGGCGCCGAATGGGATATCATCGAACGTGGGCTGACCCAGCGCATCCGCGCCATCAATCTCTTTTTGCACGACATCTATCATGAGCAACAGATTCTCAATGATCGGGTCGTTCCCAAGGAACTGGTGCTGAGTTGCAAACACTACCGTACTGAAATGCAAGGACTTGCCGCGCCGCGCCAGATCTACACTTCGGTGGTAGGCACCGATCTGATCCGCATGCCCGATGGCAGCTTTGCGGTGCTTGAGGACAATCTGCGTGTGCCCAGTGGTGTCTCCTATATGTTGGCCAACCGCCGTGTGATGAAGCGCGTCTTCCCCAATGTCTTCCGCAACTATGGTGTGCGTTCCATCGATCACTACGGTCGTGCGCTATTGGCCTCCCTCCGTGCGCTGGCGCCGGCTGATGTGGAAAACCCCACCATTGTGCTGCTCACCCCCGGGATCTACAATTCCGCTTACTTTGAGCACACGTTCCTGGCCCGTGAAATGGGGATTCCGTTGGTGGAAGGGCGCGATCTGTTGGTCCACAACGACCGGATTTACATGCGCACCACCTCTGGCCTGCACCAGGTCGATGTCATCTACCGACGCATCGACGATGACTTCATCGATCCCAAGGTTTTCCGCAAGGATTCGGTCTTGGGTGTGCCCGGGCTTTTCGATGTCTATCGCAAAGGGAACGTTGCGGTTGCCAATGCAATTGGCAACGGTGTTGCCGACGACAAGGCTGTCTACGCCTACATTCCCAGGATCATCAAGTACTATCTGGATGAAGATCCCATCGTCCACAACGTGGAGACCTATCTATTGGATGATCCCAAGCAGCGTTCCCACGTTTTGGAAAATTTGAGCAAACTTGTTGTTAAGGCCGTCGGTGAGTCGGGTGGCTATGGCATGTTGATCGGGCCACACAGCACGAAGGAGGAACAAGAAAATTTCCGCCGACAGATCGTGGCCAACCCGCGTAACTACATTGCCCAACCCACGATTAGCCTTTCCTGTGCCCCCTGTTTTGTCGAAGGGCAACTGGAGCCGCGTCATGTGGATCTGCGTCCTTTTGTGCTCTATGGTGAGGCGATCAATATTGTACCAGGTGGCCTAACCCGCGTTGCCTTGCGTCGGGGTTCACTCGTTGTCAATTCATCACAGGGAGGGGGGAGCAAAGATACATGGGTCCTGAGTCAGTAGTTGTCACACGTACACCGGTCATGCTCTCGCGGGTGGCCGATAGTCTCTACTGGATGAGCCGCTATCTCGAACGCGCCAAGCACACGGCGCGAGTGGTTGACGTTCATCTTGATCTGATGCTGGATCAGCCGGAAAGTGTGGCCAAACAGCACCGTGAATATCTGCTGGCCGGCTTTCAGCTTCCCACGGAATTTGGCTCGGCCAAAGATGATTATGAACTCACGCGCTGGCTGACTTTTGAAGCAAACAATCCCAATTCCATTGCTTCTTGTATCGCCGCGGCTCGCCAAAATGCCCGTCAACTCCGGGAACAGATCAGTACTGAGATATGGCAACAGATCAATCAGCTCTACCACTACATGGAGCAAGTGGAGATGGATGCCATGTGGAGCGCCGAACCGCGTGAATTCTACCAAAATGTCAAAGAGGGTATCCATCTCTTCATTCGCCTCACCGATTCCACGAGGTCCCATGGCCAGGGCTATCATTTCATTCAGACCGGGCGTTTTCTCGAACGGGCCGTTGCCACGGCAATGTTGATGGATGCCTATTTCGCCCCCGAAGAGAACCTGCCCAAGGAAACGGTTGAATCTCATCTGGTGGGGGAGCAGTTGATCTGGACAGCGCTCTTGCGCACCTGCACGGCCTTTGAAGCCTATTCTAAAATCTATACCGCGGAACTCAATGGCCGTCATATTTTGGAATTCCTGCTGCTCGACCAGGAGTTCCCCCACTCGTTAGCCTACGCCGTGCGCCACGTCCAACTGTCGTTGCAATCGATCGCCGATATTACGAAATCGACACGTGCTGAACGTGCCTACCGCCGCGCCGGTCGTCTACAGGCCGATTTGCAATATGGCCAGGTCGACGAAGTGCTCGAGAGCGGTTTACACAACTATCTCAAGAGTGTGGAAAACAGCTGTTTGCAGATCCACGAGGCGATCTATCAGACCTATATAACCTATCCGGTGATGGTGTAGCTGGAATATGGTGTAGCTGGAATATGGTGTAGCTGGAATAAGGAAATAGGGAGAGGACGAAGCGGACTATCATGTCATCCAACAATCATAGCCAGGAAATCAGATAATCATCGTGTCTATTCACGTTGCGATTCACCATCATACGGAATATAACTATGCGCGACCAGTCATTCTGTCGCCCCATCTCTTGCGCGTGCGACCGGCGCCGCACAGTCGCACGCCGATCGAGGCCTATTCGCTGCGTATCGAGCCGGCGGACCATTTCATCAATTGGCAGCAGGATCCCTTTGGCAACTATCAGGCGCGGCTTGTCTTTCCGGAGATGACCAAGCAATTGGCGATCACTGTCGATGTTGTCGCTGATATGACCGTTATCAATCCCTTTGACTTTTTTGTCGAAGAGTACGCCGAACACTATCCCTTCCGCTACGATGCACAACTGGCGAGCGAACTGGTGCCCTATTTGGAGCGCAAAGAGCAGGGCCCAACGCTGATGGCCTGGTTGACAAAGGTTGATCGTTCCAAAAAGCCCATTGTTGACTTTCTTGTCGAACTCAACCAACAGCTCTACATGGATATCGACTATACCATTCGTATGGAGCCCGGGGTGCAGAGTTGCGAAGAAACACTCACCCGTGCCATCGGTTCCTGTCGCGATTCGGGCTGGCTATTGGTGCAGATCTTGCGCCATCTGGGGCTGGCGGCGCGCTTTGCCTCCGGCTATCTCGTCCAATTGACTGCTGATGTCGCGGCATTGGACGGTCCCAGCGGCCCCACCGCTGATTTTACCGATCTCCATGCCTGGGCCGAAGTTTATGTCCCCGGCGCCGGTTGGATTGGCCTCGATCCCACCTCCGGCCTCTTTGCAGGGGAAGGGCACATTCCGCTTGCTTGTACGCCTGACCCGGCCAGTGCTGCGCCCGTGACAGGTGGCTACTTAGGTGAGGCGGTCGAGACCGAATTTGTCTTCGAGAACAGTGTGACTCGGCTGCATGAAGATCCGCGCGTGACCAAGCCGTATACCGAGGAGCAGTGGGTCGCCATCGACGCGCTAGGCGATCAAGTGGATCGTGATCTTGTACAACACGATGTGCGCCTGACTATGGGCGGCGAACCGACCTTTGTTTCGATCGACGATATGGAGGGCGCCGAATGGAATAGTGCCGCCGATGGCCCACATAAACGTCACCTGGCCAACAATTTGGTGCGCCGTCTGCACGATGCCTTTGGCACCGGTGGTATTCTGCACTATGGCCAGGGCAAATGGTA
>Ga0116151_10000850_pt1 | contig 28309 bp, 21 predicted proteins | sample AD_UKC117_MetaG_FD_89893 | JGI IMG/M metagenome (GOLD analysis project Ga0116151, IMG submission 89893) | Active sludge microbial communities of municipal wastewater-treating anaerobic digesters from Hong Kong - AD_UKC117_MetaG | ecosystem: Engineered > Bioreactor > Anaerobic > Digestate... | reverse complement strand
CGCAGCTTGACGATAATCTGCTCGACTGTGTAATTCTTTCTTGCCATTTCTTTCAGCTCCTTTGTTAGTCTTTTTTCTCTTTTCCTAACATTGTAGCTGGTCCAGTTTTCGGGGGCTAGATCAGGACGTAAGTAACGTTAGAAAGAGGTACGAAATTTTGACAAAAGCGGACGAACTTGCACGTCACTCCACCCTGGGCATGCCCGCCTACATCGCCGGCACGCCCAAGGAAGAGATCGAAAAAAAATACGGGATTAAAAACACGGTCAAACTCGCGTCGAACGAAAACCCCCTCAAAGTTTCTCCAAAAGTGATCGAAGCAATCTCGCGGGAAGCAAAAAACTGCTACATGTATCCCGAGGGAACGAGCCCGGAACTGCGCGAAGCGCTCGCGGCCAACCTCGGCGTACGCGCGTCCCAGATCATCGTCGGCAACGGCGGCGACCATGTAATCGGGCTGCTCTGCCATGCTTTTGTCGAAGAAGGTGACGACGTCATCGTCGGTTCCCCTTCGTTCCGCACCTATGCAATCAACACGGCGATCATGGGCGGCAACCTCGTCCGCGTCCCGCTGAAAGACCTGACGCTGGACCCCGAAGGTATTCTGAATGCAATCACCGAGCGGACAAAGCTCATCTTTTTCTGCAACCCCAACAACCCGACCGGGACCATCGTTAAAAAAGATCGTATTCGGGCGTTCATGCGCCGCGTGCCCGAGCGGTGCATCGTCGTGTTCGATGAAGCATATCATGAGTTCGTCGCCGACCCGGACTACCCGGACTCCATGGAATATGTGCGCGCAGGCAGAAATGTATTCATCCTGCGTACGTTTTCAAAAGTTTACGGTCTCGCCGGGCTGCGGGTCGGATACTGCATTGCATCCGAGGAGCTCGCGCAGACACTCGGCCGGGTGCTGCCGGCGTTTCCGGTCAACCGCCTTGCGCAGGCCGCGGCCCTTGCCGCCCTCGAAGACCAGGCGTTTGTGGCCGCCACTCTCGAAAACAATACGACCGGAAAAGAGTACCTTTACGGCGCATTTGATAAATTGGGCTTGCATTATGCCGAAACAGAAACTAACTTTATATTTGTAGATATCAAAATGCCGGCAAAGACGGCTTACGAGAACATGCTGCATTACGGCGTCATCGTCCGTCCGTGCGATCAATGGGATATGCCGACCTGCCTTCGGGTCACAATCGGCACCATGGACGAAAATAAAAAAATGATCGACGCACTGATCCACGTCCTCGATCAGAACAACCAATAATTCAAAACGGAGGCGTTTGATTATGAAGCGCAAGCAAGTCCCTTCCATGTTCGATCTGCTCAATGGCGGCGAACAGATTTTTTGTCCCTGCGTGTGGGACTGCTATTCCGTCAAGTCCGCTCATGCGGTCGGATTCAGGGCCGCGCTGCTTTCCGGTGCCGCCGTTTCCGCAAGCCTGACGGGTTTGCCGGACCTCGGGCTGATGACGGTGGACGAGCTGCTTTTCGTCGCCGAGCGCGTCGCGGCGTATTCTCCCGTGCCGATCATCGTCGATTTTGACGAAGGTTACGGAGACAGCCCGCTCAATGTTTACCGCAACGTGGAGCGCCTGGTCAAAGCCGGGGTAAAGGGTTTTACGCTCGACGACGGCATGGGCGTGCGCGGCTGGCAGCGTCTCGGTTACAGCGCGCGGCATCACGAAAAAGCATATGAAGTTTTCCCGGCCGATCACTGGCTTGGCAAAATCAAGGCCGCGCTCGCAGCCATCGAGGGAAGCGACTGCATGCTCATCGCGCGCACGGAAGCAAGGCCGGTCTACGGCGAAAACGGGCTGAGCGAATGCATCGACCGCTGCCGCCGGGCCGCCGATCTCGGCGCGCATATGACCCTGATCAACCGGCTGTACAATATTGAGGAATGCAGGCAGGTGGCCTCCGCGCTGCCGGGATGGAAAATGTATCCGGACGTCGTCTCGCATAACGGCATACCTGAAGTGGAGCTTGAAGACATCAAGGCGCTCGGCTTCAATCTCGTCACCATGCACTATCTGGAAAAGGGTGCGATCTGGGGCATGATGGAATACGGCAAGCATAACTTTGCCAACAATTCCGCGGTATTTTCCAGCGAGCACGACATGGGCGGAATGAGTCCGGACCAGATGCTTCAGTGCCGCTCAATGGACCCGGACGACGCCTGGCTCGATCTGGAGCACGCGTTTCTGCAGTAATTTGCCTAAAGAGCCTTCTCATAACTCTTCCATATGAACTGCAGCAAGCGCCGCATCCTGTTTACGGATGCGGCGCTTGGCGTCCTGCCGCTCTCGTTGTTCCCCGGCGGATTTTCAGCCCGGCAGCGATACAACCGCTTACATCGCAAATACGGCCGGTGTCATTCGCCAGTTTGTTTTCTGTATGAGCGGGTCGTCCCCGACAGGTGGTTTTCGAAAAAAACGGCGTGATATGGGGCTTCGGTTTTATTGACAAGCCGGCAAAACATGAATTATTATTGTAACATCATTGTAAGCACTATCATTAAATGTGCAATTTCTATATTTTTTTAAGGACGAGACGGATGAACATATACGATATTGCCAAGGAAGCCAACGTATCGACCGCAACGGTTTCCCGCGTGATGAACAACAAGCCGAATATCAGCCCACAGACGCAGAAGCGGGTCAGAGCCGTATTGGAAAAATACAATTACACGCCCAGTTCTATCGCCAGGGGACTGATGGGCAACTCCATGCATCTCGTCGGCGTCGTCCTGCGCGATATCCGTCATCCTTACCTGAACAGTTCCGCCTTCACGATCGAGCAGGAATTGTACCGCTCCGGGTACAGCTGCATCATATCCAATGCAAGCGACTGCAACCCCACGCCGACGCTCAAGATTTTTGCGCAGACGAAGGTGGACGGCATCATCATCATCGACTCGGATTTCATGAACGAAGCGACCGAGCAGGCGATTATCGACTATCATCCGACCACGCCGATTGTTTTCCTCAACGGCAGTTTCGACGAGCCGAACGTCACCAGCATCCTTTGCGACGATCGCGAAGGCATTGTGCTGTGCGTCGATTACCTGTTCCAAAAAGGACGGACAAAGCCGGTTTACGTGAACGACCGGGACACGAACAGCGCGCAGCGAAAGCGCACCGGGTTCTGCGATGAAATGCGCAAGCACGGTCTGCAGGACCCGTCGGTCCGTGTCGTCCAGGCCACGGTTGGTTTTGAGGGCGGAAAAGAAGCGGGGCGCGCCATTATACAAAAATTCGGCGGCGACGTCGACTGCGTCATCTGCGCCGAAGACACGACCGCTATCGGCTGCATCCGCGCTTTCGAAGAAGCCGGACTGGACGTCCCGGGCGACATTGCCGTCACCGGTTACAGCAATGCGGCCGTGGGCAAAATGACGGGCAAACCCCTCACCACCGTCGACACGCGGCTGGAGATCATGGGGCTTGAGGCTGCAACCGCGCTCTATGACAAAATGACGGGCAAAACCCGCGCTTCCAAACTCATCATCATGCCCGGCCTGTTCATCGGCGAAACCGCGTAGAGCGTCGCCCCCTGTGCGTCCCGTTTTATGCGTCGGCCGGCGTTTTCGTTCCCCCGCAAAACAAACCGCCGCGGAAACGCCGCACAATGATTCAACCCGCCTGCAAAGCAAAACGACCAACTCTCATTTCCCGCGCTGCAATCCGTTTTGCCGGAAAAATTCCGGAATTGAGCGCATTTTTTGCGCAGGTACTTCACCTATGCTCTCGCTTTGCGCGCCTTATCTCTCCGCTGTAATCCGCAAAGTTGCCGCGCGTTTCAACCGCCGCCGTTCAGATCATTGACGCAGCGGAATTCAAAATATTATAATACCGGAAGTTGCTGACCGGCCGCGGCTTGTGCCGACTCCGTCACCCCCGGGCAGGGAACGCCGCGCATGCCCGGGACCCAATCCGACTGTAAACGAGGAAATGAACGCATGGTTTTCTCTTCAACGGTATTCCTGTTTCTATTCCTGCCGGGAATCCTGATTCTGTATAATCTGCCGTTCGTCAAGTCCATCCAGGTGAAAAACATCATCCTGCTGCTTGCCAGCCTTGCTTTCTACGCATGGGGCGAGCCGCTTTTTGTGTTTGTCCTGCTGTTCTCCATCCTGCTCAATTGGGCGGCAGGCCTGCTGATTGCAAAACACGGCAAACTATTCCTCGTACTTTCCCTGATCTACAACATCGGCGTGCTGTTTGTTTGCAAGTATCTTACCGCAGTCACCGAAGCGGTCAACGCCGCGGCCGGGCGGACGCTGATTGGTTTTGCGGGCATGTCGCTGCCCATCGGCATTTCGTTTTTTACGTTTCAGATCATATCCTACACAATCGACGTATACCGAAAGTCAGCGCCTCCGCAAAGGAATCCCTTCAACCTCGCGTTATATATCTCCATGTTTCCCCAGTTGATTGCCGGGCCGATCGTGCGCTACAACACGGTGGACGCGCAAATATCGTCCCGAACCGTTACAATAGAAGATTTCGCCTATGGCCTGCAGCGCTTTATGATCGGCCTCGGTAAAAAAGTTCTCATTGCAAACTATATGGGCGTGGTCGCGGACAACCTGTTCAGTATGACGGCCGGCGGACTTTCCGTGCTGTCCGCCTGGTACGGCGCGCTTTGCTATGCGTTTCAGATTTATTTCGATTTTTCCGGATATTCCGATATGGCGATCGGACTTGGACGACTGTTCGGTTTCCACTTTGAGGAAAACTTCAACTATCCGTACATCGCAAGCTCCATCACGAACTTCTGGCGGCGCTGGCATATTTCCCTGAGCACCTGGTTCCGCGACTACGTATACATCCCGCTCGGCGGCAACCGCGTTTCAAAGCCGCGCTGGATCCTGAACCTGTTCGTCGTCTGGCTGCTAACGGGGATTTGGCACGGCGCAAATATCACGTTTGTGCTTTGGGGTCTTGTGTATTTTGTCTTTCTTCTGTTCGAGCGGCTTACACGCGTCGAAAAAAAACTGAAATGGGCATACCGCATCCCAACGCTGCTGATCGTCCTGTTGGCGTGGGTGTTGTTCCGCAGCGAGTCCCTGCCCGCGGCGGCGCAGTATCTCGGGTACATGTTCGGGTATGGCAGCCTCAGCTTTTCCGACATCGTGTTTACAAATCAGTGCAGCGGAAGCCTCGTCGTGTTTGCTTTGGCAGCCGTCGGGTGTACGCCGCTGCCAAAGCGCCTGTTTCAAGGGCTGCAGCGGGCCGCCGGCGAGCCGTTCGGCAAATCCATGGCGTATGTATATGCAACGGCAGTATTTGTGCTCTCGGCGCTGGTTTGCATTTTGGATACCTATAACCCGTTTATTTATTTTAACTTTTAGCTGACGGTAATGCGGAAATGAAAAACAAACAACCGGAAAAAATGTATATCGGCGTTTTCTCTGCAATCGTTCTGATTGCCTGCGTTTCCATACTCGTCCGCTTTTTTACGCAGGAAGTCCTGGTCGATACGCTGCATATCGATAACGGCGTCACCCGTGCAATTTTGTTTGATATGCAAAGTGAGGACGTTACGGACGACGCAGCTTTGGAAGACAACCAAAATGGCGCGTTGGATGCGTTTTACATCTCCGACGATCCGGCCGATGAAACCGCGGCGGCGGATACCGCCGCTTCGTCGGCCGCGGCCGCCGAAACGGCAAACCAAAGCGCTGATTCCACCGAAACATACATAACCAAATTTGAGAACGCTGCCAGCTATTTTAAAACCGGGGTGACAAACTGGGCGACCGACAACATTGCCGCCTATAAATTCTGGGTCGGCGTCGCGACCGGCTACAACAAGGCACTGCGCTGGGGTGTGACCCCGCGCGACGGCTACAACAGCGTGGTATTCCTTTCGGACGGATATCTTACCACTTTCATCAGCGCGCAGGATATGACGGAGAAAGTCGATTCGCTTTTAGACCTAAAGACGCTGGCGGACGATCTTGATATCGATTTTTTGTATGTGCAGTATCCCTTTAAGATTTGTGAAGCGGACCCCGAAAGCGGAACGCTTGACTTTTCCAACCAAAACGCGGATCAAAAGCTCGGTATGCTCCGCGAAAACGATGTATCCGTGCTGGATTTGAGGGAAGCCTGGCAGGAAGACGGCGGCGACAATTCGGCGGCGTATCACCGAAGCGCGTTCTATATTACCGACCATCACTGGCGCGCCGAAACGGGTTTGTGGGCCGCCGGAACAATCGCCGGATACCTCAACGAATCTTTCGGCTTTCAGATCGACCTGTCGGTTTACGAGCCGGACCGGTATCAGTACGACTTATATGAAGACCGCTTCCTCGGATCTTACGGGCGGCAGGCCACGCTCGCGCTGACCGAGCCGGAGGATTTCACCCTGGTATATCCCAATTTTGAAACATCGTTTGACTTTCCTCTGCTGAACGCCGTGCGAAATGCACAGCTCACCGAAGAACAGCAGCAGACGCTGGAAGCGCTGTATGAAAAAGAGCAGACGCTGAACGGCAGTTTTGAGATGTTTTTTGATTACAGCATGCTGGAATCCGGCGATTATTACAACAAAGATACTTACTGCACTTATACGGACAGCGTGAACGATCTTGTTTATATTCACAATAATCTTGTGACAAACGGAGAGAAAGTGCTGTTCCTCAGGGATTCCTACGGGCGTGCCTGCGTGCCGTTCTTCGCACTCGGCGTAGAGGATACGCTGCGTATCCGGCCGGACTCGTTCGGCGGAAGCTGGCAGGCCTATTTGGAGGCCGAACAGCCGGACGTCGTTGTAGTTTTGGAAGGCTGAGTTTGTTATGCCTCTGTCAAAAGTTCCTGTCTGTGCGCAGCGTGCATCAGCCTTAAACAAAGCTGTTTATGCAATACTTAGCCTGAAGCATATCCTGTAACCCTGTCATTGCCGCACTGCTTCCGGCACAACTACGCCTCCATCCTCTGCCGTTCCGGTGTCGACGTGCTCACAGCGCAGCAATACCTCGGCCACGCAGACCCCGCAACGACCATGCGTATCTGCACGCACCTTGCGGATGAAACGCAATTGAAGGATGCGGAAAAGGTACGCAAAGCGTTTCGATGAAGCAGCAAAAAAGGTGGCAAGAAATTGGCAAGAAATTGGCAAGAAAAAGTGTATTATCGCACGTGACTACACGAACACCAAAACGAAAAAAAGCCCTAAAATATGGGCTTTTTTTGGTAGCGGCGATTGGATTCGAACCAATGACACTCCGGGTATGAACCTTAATTTTTGTGTTTCTCCGCATTATGTATTATTTAAAAACGTCAGCTTTATGCGGGTTCCTTTGTCTTGTCGTGCTGTGCCGTACTATACCATTTTACAACTTCTGTGTCAGATTTGTGTCGGGTAAAAGTTTATGCTGTAATCATGTGCTTTTAGTTGTACGCATCACGTTTGCATTATGATAAGTTCAATGCAGTTCACAATCCGGGAAAAGATATTGATATAAAAGCCATCAACCGTCCGATGAACCAAATGATTGGCATCCTTCCATGAAAAGGAAACCCCAAAATCTCAAAAATGATAACACCAGCCAGACCAGTCATCCTTATGAACATTTAGTTCAATGGCAGAGTACGACAATAGTCTGATGAATTCAACACTACCTTATTACCCTGCAATTCCCGCTTTTATGCCTTCGTTGCGAATCCGATTCTTGTTGCTTTTATATAACACCATGAACTTCTCTCCGCTTTACCAAGCAAAATTTACCGAATACACCGCTTACATACAACAAAATCATCGAATTAAGCGTAAAACGGGTTATAATTTTGCCTTTCATTCGCTCTGGCCGCACCTGCATTTTGCGATTGGCAGGGAAGTGCAGAAAATGTATTTAGCGCTGTGCTGCTTTCAGCTCAATACCTCCAGCGGATCGGACTGGCGGACATATCCTTCAGCGCAATCAAAAAGAATGGTCGACCGGTCTTTTAACGCTTTCATTTCATCAAGGACAACATAATATCCTTCACCAACCTCATCATAGTTATCCGGATTCAGCGTTACTGCATAGGAATTTTCCTTCAGAATATCGGCGTTCCCGTTCGCCGTCAGGCTGAATACCCGATAGTAAATCTCTCCCCCCGTCACGTACATCGCGTCGCTGCAAACCACAAAATAGGTCAGCCCATTATCGCTGCTGAGTCCGAACGTTTTGCCACGTGGCTCCGTGGCGCTGCTGTCGGTATATATTTTATCGACGGATCCGCCGCTGCAGCTATAAATCACCAACTCTATTCCTTCGGAATCTTTTGTATTGTCGACCACGATCATCTCATCTTCACCATCATGCGTTATGTCCGCTAGAAACACATTGTATTTATTCGAATACGCGGGCATATAGGGGTCGTCTTTTTCATTGTCCCAGCCATAGGTCCGGCCAAAAAAATCATAGTATAATTGTTTGGCGTCTGCAGTCTGCTCCGTCGCGTCCGTCTGGTCGAGGAACACATCTTCTGCTGTTTGGCTCTGTCCTCCCCCGTTTTCGGACGAAAACGAAAGCAGCAGTCCAACTGCCAGCACACAGATTGCGGCTACCGAGATGATGACTGCAAGTTTTGAATTTCCAGTTTTTGCACGGTTCTGCTTTGGACGTTCCTTTGTGCTGTCACAATATCTGCATTTTGTTTGCCCCGGTTCAAGCGGCTTTCCGCACATACCGCAAAAGCGAATCTGACTGCTTTTTTCGCTATCTGCACCCGGCGTTGTCTGCGGCGCCGGTTCACGACACATTCTGCACACGGAACACGTATCGGGGTTTTGGCATCCGCATGTTTTGCATTTCCACATAATACCGCCCACCTTGCTTTCTGTTATTCAGGTCCGTCACAAGTATATTTTCTCTAGTTATATCGTCTGATTAACCGTTCGGCACAAGCTCGCCATTCGTATTTGTATAGTCCCTGTGCAGCTTTGTCCCGTTGATACTAAATTCACCGTTTGCCGAATCCCATAAACCGTTCACTACGAATCCGCTCCATTCGCTCGACTCCCCGATCGTGATCGTCACTTTGCTTCCTTCCACGGAATATGTTCCATTCTGCCGCTCGCCATACACATTACTGTTCCCGGACAGCTTGCTGAGATGAAAGCAGCAAACGCTTCCGTCCTTATATAATGTGTATTCATCTTGATACATAAGGCTGGAGTGGTCCGGTTCTGTCCAGTCCGATCTCCATACGCCCGCAACACCGCCGGAAAACGCAGTCGGCTGATAAAATACATGAAAACGGTCTCCGGACATTGCTTCGTAATCGATTCGCGACGCCGTCCCGTTTTGAACCGTGACCTGAAACGGCTGCGTCCCGCACGCCCAGCAAATGTCGCTTACCCCTGCTCCATGCACATCCTCTTGCGTGCATTGTTCATAGTACGCTCTCGCGGTTTCAATATATACCGATTCGCCCGAATACGGATCGTAATAATAAACCGGTGTATCGTTGGGAATCTGGATCCGAACTGGTTCTTCCGCCATGTAAGCAAATCCAGGGTAAAATTTAGAGATCTGCCGCAAATAGTATGTATCCTTGGATTGGGGCGTGTAGAGAATATCGCCCCGCGCCAGCTGAAACAGTTCCGAATCATACATAGTATCGGCCGGCAGCCCGTCGTCACCAATCAAACAGTTTTCATCCGGATTTTCAGAAAGCAGTACCCATTTGAGTGAAGATTCCCAGGAAACAACATAATATGTTTCCGTCGTCCAGTGCTGGTCGGCCAGTTCGCATAGCGTCAGCGACCCTTTCCGGACAATCTCCTGAATTTCGGCCAGCGTATACGAAGCTATACTCTCCTGGAGTTTATAACAATCCATCGTCAGCGAATATCCGTCCGCAGACGGCACAAGCGTCTCCATCTGCACAAGCAGTTCCGTCGCGGCATCCTCGGGTTCTTGTTGTTCCGCGGGTTCGTCCTCTTGTGCCGCGTCGTTTTCTTCTTTGATGCCAAGTGCCATTTCAACCGCCGCTCCAGCGTCGATCATCCTTGCATCAGAATTATAGTTGTTGCCGATTTCGCTCACAGCCGTTGAAAGGAGAATATCCTTCACCTGCGAAGCCGAAAGGCTTGGATTTGCTCCCCAAATCATTGCAATCGTTCCCGTTACATGCGGCGCGGCCATAGACGTGCCGCTCTCCAGAATATAATCGTTCTCAATCCCGCAGCTCAATATATCCACACCCGGCGCAAACACATCCAGCCTGTCTCCAAAGTTCGACGATATCCAGCGGCTGTAGCGTCCGTTGCCGTCGTTTTGCGCGGCACCGACGACAATAATCCTGTCGTGAACAGCCTGAATGTTCTTGTCGCTAACCCCTTGCCCGCTCAAATTCTTTGGGCTGATAAAAGCCAGCGGTGAACCCCAGTTTGCATCGGCGCCTGAATTTCCCGCCGCCACGACGACAAGAAAATCGTTCCCGTCGCCGATCAGCCTTAATATTGCGTTTGTGTATCCCAGCGCAACCGTGCGGTATAGTTTCGACGGATCCTCATACGTTTTTTGTCCCAAGCTGATGTTGATTACTTTCGCCTGATTCGTTTCCACCAGCAGTACGATGTCCGTAATAATCTGCATATCGGAAACCGGTGTGTTTATTACGCCGCTTTTCTCTTTAACCGCAGCATTTTGCTTTGCGGTCTCATCGTCCGGCAGGAAAGCTGAATACGCATAAATTTTTGCATTCGTCGCCACGCCGGATATTCCCAATGCATTTCCGTGCTTTGCAGCAATAATTCCACTTACATGGTTACCATGAATCCTGTCGTTCTCCGATTCTAACGAGTAAGGCGTCCCTTCCTGAAAGACGGAAGCAAAGTTCAGGTCTTTTTGCTCCGTAAATACCGAATCAATCACGCCGACATTCACGCTTTTAAGCTCTTGCGCATAATCCCAGGCCGTTAAAGCACGGATAGCCTCCACATTCCAGTTGTCACCGGCTGGGTCGTCTTCATCCCATGCCGCCCCGTTCCAGTCGTCATTCGGTACCCCTTCGGGTTCCGACTGCGATATTGTGTTGAAGTATGCGTCTAAAATTACGGATTCTTTTTTCAGTTCTGTAATTAAACCGCTCAGTTCCGAATAGTCCATCGCTTCTTCCGTTCTTCCCTGGAAGAAGCCGATGCTTCCGATGTGTCCAACCAGTTCAATCCCATGTTTTTCGAATACTCCCCGGACCGATTCTTCCGATGCGTTTTCTTTCGCCATAACAATCAGCTGATTGTTTACATACAAAACGCCGTCTTCCGCGGCAATGTTTGCCTCGCCGGGCATCTCAAAATATGTTTCCTCCGCGGATACGACAGCGTTTCCTCCAGCGGAAAATATACCGGTCACTAATGCGAAGACCACAAACAGCAGCACCGCCGCGGCGGAAACCGTTGCAATCAAAACGCCGGTATGAAACTGACCGGCCGGCCGGCCTTTTTTGTGCGATCGCAATAAAACTTTGCCGCTGTCGCCGCGGCTTTTGCAGTACGAACATTCTCTCTCGCCCGCAGGCAGCGGTCTGCCGCATTTCCCGCAGTATTCGGGTGCTTTTTCGCAAAACCTGCACACTGTTTCACCGGCGGCCAAAGGTCTGCCGCATTTCCCGCAAAAGCGAGGTATCGGCGCGTGTTTTTCTTTTATCCTTTCGCTGTGCGCTTCCGTCGCACCCAACGGCGCATTTGTCTTGCACATTCTGCAAATTCTACAGGAATCCGGGTTCTCGCACCCGCAGGTTTTACATTTCCACATGCTTTTATGCTCCTTCTTCGCGCCCTTAACACATCGCAAGGGGTTACCGCTGAAACCCAGCCCGTTTCTTATGAATCTGAACGCGCTGCTTTTAATCCGTTTTTCAGCTGCCGGGCAGGATTATTTATGCACGATGCCTAGCAATTAATATGAACATTTCGTCCGATCACACGCAATGAAAAACGCGCTCTCCAGATGGTTCCTGTTTCCCTGGCCATCTCCTCTCTGCCGGATATAAATCAGCAGGAGCCTCGTTTTCGCCGATTTTGTTGTCGGTTAAAGACCTTCGCTTAAAAACATCAGACAGATTATCAGTATGACCAGACCAACAATCACGATACCCATGATATTGATAATTTTGTCCCCAGAGCGCTTATCCGTGTCTTTGCTCTCTTCTTTCTTGATATCGCATTTCGGAATATCCGGCACAGCGGCAGAATCACGGTTCGTATCACAGATGATACAGCACAACTCTTCATCTTCATTCATCGTTTCACAGTTCGGACATTTCCACATCGGCACTTCCTTATCCCTTCGCTTTAGTGTTTCAAATTATATTGTCAAAATACCCTTCCGGTGTATTCTTAATATATCTGCCTAATCGCTAACGCCTGTGTTGCTGACGCCGTTTCGTACGCCATCTTTATGTGCAACCTCAGATTCCTGACCGCCGCCCATGCGGCATCGCAGCTGCATTCTGGTGAAAACCGCTCATTAGAAGATTCCCCAGAGAAGATAAATGTCTATCACCTGTGCTGCAATAAAAATCGCTGTGCTGGCAAATAGAAACAATAGGCTCTTCAATACTGGGAGTATTTTCTGCGTCTTTTCGCTGTAATTCTCCCACTTGAGTTTTGTAAGGCCGAATACGATACCACACGCAATCGCATAAAACATAATAGTAGCGAATGGACTTCCAGCGTTGTCTGTCTGCAGCCAGACGATGGGAATGAACACCAACACTGCCAGAAAAAATGCCTTTTTACCGTTCGGTTTTGATTCGCTTGCTATTTGCGCTGTGCTTTGGGGCTCTGTTCCCTGGCCGGCCGCAAAGCCGCTCATATTATCAGCGTCCAAATCACGCTCAGCCGGTTTCCCTCCCCCGCAAACCACACATGCCGTCTGGTCGTCGTGGTTCATCGTTTCACATTCCAGACATTTCCACATTCCGGTTCCCTCCCCGTTTTTTGTTTATACAGCTTATTCGGTCAGAACTATTTTTTTGCGTATTCTGCAACATAACCGGCAAATCGACCGGCTTGCTCGTCGGTTACCGTATCAAGCCGGAACCATTGCGGCGGTACCGCACCGTTTCGGCTGTATAGCACAGCATCCTCGTCTTCAACGTTTAATATCATGTCGATTTGCTGCGGCACTTGCTCTATTGAATCGCATAAAACAATTGCGCAGGCGGATATATGCTCTTTCATCAGCGTAAGCAACCTGATCTCATCGGCTTGCAGCCTTCCGCCGCTTTGTAAAACAACCATATAAAACGGCGCATCCTCGTTCATATCGTTTATTCCAGTCCGCGCCGCTCTTTTCTCAAGTTCGTAAAACACGTTGTTTCTTGCTGGTTCGGACGGCGGCTTGCTCGCGTACCCGCTCTGCCGAACATGCGGAAGCCGTCCGAGCGAAGCAAACTCCGCAGGAACACTGCCCTCGCTCGAAAACACTATTTCAACTTCTGCACTGCTGTGGAACGTAGCCGCCTGAACGCAAATATCCTTCAACGCTGAATTCCTTCTGTTTGCAGGCCCAACGATGCCCCAAAGCGGCCTCGACGAAAAATCGCACAGCACCGGTGCCGGTGAAACATACTGATAACCGTCGGCCAGATTTCTCATCCTTACATCAAGTTCGCATCCTTCCGAATCAACCTGCGCCGGTGGCGTAAGAATCCCCAGGCAAAATGGCCTGCTGCCAAGTCCGGCCCTTACGCAAAGGAAGTCTTCGTCCTGCGGTTTCCTCTCCCAAAGTCGTTCAGAACGCAATTTCGCAATCGTGATACAGGTTTCAATCGAAGGATCGCGTCCGGTCTGGATGCGAATCTGTCGTTTGGCCAGTCGTTTCCACTCGTCTTCTGTTTTGCGCAGATATGCCAGATACCGTTTCTTCTCTTCGTGTTTTCCACGTTTCCACCGATTTATCTGTAGCGCAGAGGTTACTGCGCTTCCCGTAACCCCAATTACGAACAGCGAAATTATTCCGATGATATACCCAAGCCGGTCTGTAACGTTTGCAGTAACTGCAAGCAAGGTCACCATGCTGATTAACAGCAGCGCCCCGATCAGCGGTGCGAACACAAGCATCCAGCGCATCGGCGGGTACTGCGATTGCTCCGGCGGGGCGTGCAGGAAAAACTCTCCTTCGGGAATCTGTCCCGCTGCAAAAGGCGACGTTCTTTCTGCAGGTGTCGATTCCTTTGGGCGCGCTATATTTGGAACGGCCGGATTTTCCGTTGCAGACAGCAGCGTACCCTTCAACCTCGCACTTTCAGCAGTCCGAGCGTTCGTTCCAACCAATAACACGCTGGTTTTCGCGCGGGCAAAAGTCGCCGGAGCAAATCCTCTGGAGGCATGCGTTAATTCGTGTATCGGATTGTAAGGCGTCCTGTCTGGTGATGTTTCTCCTTCCGGAGCTGGAATGTCCACCATCCCAGCTTCCGGCAACGGTTTGCCGACAGGCCGGGACTTAGCTTCACCGGTTAAAGAAGCTCGCTCTTCCCCAGGGAAACGCGCCGTGTGAAATTCTTGCCGTCTTTCTTTTAATCCCCTGCGTTCTTCAGCCACAGCGGCGTCACTTGAACCCGGCATTCTGCATGCACGCCAGAACCGAGCGTCCGAAGATCCATCCGCCGATGCCACCGCCACGCCGGCGCTGTTTTCGTCCGGATTATAACCTGCGGGCGAAACCACATATTTCGCAAGCCGCGCGCCGCATTGTCTGCAGATCCGCGCATCGTCCGGATTCTGTTGTCCACATACAACGCAGCGCATCAAAAAGCCTCCATGCTCATTTTTCCATTAACTGTAGTATTTGTTCTAAACATTTTTATCCTGCCGGATCAAAATCCTGTTGGCTTTTTCCAGACAAAATCTTCTTTTGGGGGTTCGGGGCGGACGACCGGTTCATCCTTTTTGCCGCTCAGGACGTTGAACACTTCCTGCATTGTAGGACGCAAAGCCGGGTCCCGCTGGAGCATGCTTCCAATCAGTTCCTTCAGTGTCGCCGGAATACTCGTGTCGAGAAACAGTCCCCTGTTATCCAGGACTGCTTCGTGTGCGTAGGCGTATTCGCTGCCAAAGCGCGGCAGTTCGCCCGTGTAGTATTGATGAAAAAGCAGCCCCAGCGCAAATACATCCACTTTCGTGCTCAGCTTTACGTCGTCTCCGTCGGCAAGAAGCCATGTTTCCGGCGCTAAATATACGACGTCTCCTTCGATATCGTCATCCTCTTCGCGTTCACCTTCCAAAAAGCTGCTGTCGAAATCGATCAGTTTTGCCGTTAACGATTTCCCCGTATCCACGCCTCCGCCGGTTTCCTTTATCAGGATGTTGTTGGGTTTAAGGTCCGCATGTACCACACCATGTTTGTGGAGACTCGTCAGACTGTAAGCAAGAACTTTCAGCAAAACTAATTTCGTTTTTAAATCCTTTTCGGCAATCTGCTTCATTTCAAGATTTACTCTGTCAATCTTCTGTGTCACGATATAGTACTTCGTGTCGTGAAAGAAAAATCCGTCGATTTTCACGATGTTGCCCGTTGCGCTTTGGTTGACCGCCTGATATACTTTCCTCTTCTTTTGATAAAACTTTTCACAAGTCTTTCGTTTACGTGCAATCATTTCCGCAGGGATACCGCTTGACGGGCGGGGACAAACGGGCGAAAGGAATTCCTTAATAAAACATTCCTCGCCGTCCCTACCGTCCCTTTGTGCAAACGCCCAACGTGCAAACCCCGACTCCACGCTGCAAAACGGCGTCACCAGTTGATATTCCCCAATTTTAGGCAATACTACTTTCTCTTTTGCCCTTGCAGCAGAACCTTTAAATGCCATCCCAATCCCCTTTTACCGATAGAATTTTTTGTATTCCCGCCAGAGCCGCATCAGCCCTTCACGGTCATCCTGCAAAAGCATCTGCTCAGCGGGTGCGCCAAACCTGAGCCGATACTCTTCTGCGCGAAGCCGGTAAGCGTTCTGCAAATCCTGAAACGTCTGAAATCCGATAATCGCAATCTGCATGGTATAATCGTCCGATGCAATGCGCCCGATTTCCGTCTTCAGCCGTTCCTCCCAGTCGCTCAGGCCGGAGGCTTCCATCAGCGTTCTGAGCAGCGCTCCTTCAAATTCCATCGGCGTTTTGTAGTATGCGTAACATCCGTCCGTAGCGGTGAGCACCAGCACCGGCGCTTCCACATATGTCTCCCGGACATTTATATTAAAATCGCCACGCGCCGAAATCACATTCGTCAGCAGTCCGTCCGCCTGAAAATCTTCTTCATCCGACTCTGTTTGTACGTCATCCTTTGTCATCTCGCGGAGTCCGCGCGTCGTCAGCAGATATCCGCGTGAATCGCCCGCCCAGAAATATGTGCAACGGACCTTCCCGCTATCTCCCTGTTCGATCAGCACTGCCGACATCGTCGTCGGCAGCGGACTTACCATACTTCCTTTGATCGTGGGCCCTGCGCCGCCGAGCCTTTCGTATATTGTGGAAATCGCTTTTTTTATGGCGGTTTTCATCTCCGCAGCCAGCGCCTCCGCCTGCATTCCGCCCGATCCGTTCGCCGGACGTCCGCCGGTTTCAAACCAATCCGCAATTGCGTTTCCGCAAACCGAAGAAGCTATTTTTGCGCCTGTCCACCCTGCGGCAGCGGGGTATCGTTTCGCGCCCGATCCCCCGCAGCCGTCCATACTCGCGATAACCGCGGCTTTTTCTCCGGCAATGCACAATGCGGCGTCTTCGCCCTTGCCTGCCACTTTTTCTTCATTCATTGCGACAACGCCGCTTAATATATGCATCGGTGCCTCTCTTTCCGCCGCAAGCAAATCACTGCATAGCGATCGTGCTCGTTATCGTATCGATAATCTGCTCGTACTCGTATTCTTCCATGCCTTTTCCTGCAACCGAGGTATAATGTAAAACATTGTCCCAGTTGTCGGAAATTGTATTCCAGTACGCCTGGTCCGGAGCGTAGATAATCAATCGCTTCGACTTGAAATCCATATAGGGCGAGCATTCGCGATCCCCCCACCACACGGACAGTTCCCCGAAGTCGCGTGGCATGCCGGTGGGATAATTTTCTGCAGAAGACCCGAATCCGAGTTCATGCGTCGGCGCGTCCGTCCAAACCACGATGACCTGGCGGTGTTTCACGCCTTCCGTCTGATCCCATGGCGAGCGAATCGCAAACGCAAGAGCTTCCAGACCGTCCTCCGGATCGTCCCCGCCGCCGCTGGCTTCTATCCCGGTCACGCAGCGCTTAAAGAGCTCCGTATCGTCGGGCAGTGTAAAGAAGTCGGTCTGCAGCAGCGCATTCTCGCCGTCATATTTGTAATCGCGGAAGGCAATGATGCTGATACGCAGCTGGCTGATTTCCTTCGCTTTTTTCTCCATCGCTTTCATGATGTCCTGATAGAAATTTAAAGCGTTGTTTTTCACCATGTTGATTACGTTGGACATGCTGCCGGTTGCGTCGATGCAGAAAACGAGGTCTACATAATATCCTGTCTTGTAATTGCTTGGCATTGTTCTTTTTCCTTTCATTTCAGTCGGTTTTTATTTTTGATCAGCTTGCTTCTTCTTACAGTTTGTCGGGGCGTTTGAAAAAACCTTCGTCGTCGGACGGAACGGGCTTTTTCCCGTCACCCATGGTGGATTTCAACCGTTTTTCCGGCGGCTTCGCGCTTTCTTCGGTCTTTGAAACTGCCTTTCTTTCAAACCCTTCCGCCTTGTGCAGCGCCATATCGCCTTTCAATCCGCCGGGCGCGGAGGGGCCGCCTGTTCCCGGCGTCACATCAGCGCCGGCTTTTATCGTCGTCTTTATACGGTGTTCAGCCGTACCGCCTCCAGTACGCTCTGTTTTTTCAAAATCTCTTTTGAAATCTGTTTTATGTTCTGTACCGCCCGGCCTCCTGCCGCCGCATTTTGCGCAGAACATAGCGTCGTTCTTTTGACCGCAATTCGGGCAGATCCATTCTTCCGTGCTGCCCGATACCTCAAACGATCTCTCCGATACAACGTCCGGCGTTTTCGGAGCGTGTTCCACAGTTGCTTTTTTGCTTTTTGAAACGAACAGATAAATCGCACCGCCGATCAGCACAAGCGCCGCGATCGCACCGACGACATAAAGAGTACCGTTCATTCCCTGCGAGGGTGCTGCTCCATCGTCCGAAACGTCGGGGATCGGCGCAGTCTCCTCTTCCGGCTCTTCAACCAGCTCGGGCTCTTCAACCAGTTCGGGTTCTTCAAACTCAAAAGGTTCTGGTTCTTCAGCCGGCTCTTCAATAGGTTCCTGCTCCGGTTCGTCCGGTTCAACGTCGGGCACAGGGCCCGTGTTCGCCGTTTGATAGGAAATTCCGGCCTGATCGAGATAATCCATCGCATAATCGATATAAAGCGCAAAATTCGTATCTGCCCCCAGATATGAGACTGCCGAATTTATCCCAATCACGTATCCGTCTTCCGTTACAAGCGGTCCGCCGGAATTGCCCCCATTGGTCGCCGCATCGGTCTGTACATATCGTTCATTAGCAAGAATAATTTCTTTTTTGGTAACCGACCCTTTTGTAACCGACAAATCTTCAACGCGTGAGTCTAAATAGTCTGAATCGTCGGACGCTGCGGGAAAGCCTATCGCATAAACAATATCCGTAACGTCTATGTTGTCAGCGGATTCAAGCGTCATTGCCTCACGCAGCGTTGTGGGATTGGACAGTTGCAAAACAGCAAGGTCCATGTCGCTAAAAATTTTTACAACGCTTGCCGTCTGCGTGGTGCCGGAAGTTACGTCGTCAAAAATTATCAGAATCGCTTCCGAAGTTTCATGAAAATCCTCCATGTCCCCCATCATTTCACCCGCCACATGTGCATTGGTGAGAATATATTCTACCGGCTCTCCTGTGTTGCCGATAAAAAAGCCTGTCCCAGTAATATAACTTTCGCCGTCCAGCGCAATTCTCAAGATCCGTACGACGCCGTTGCGGGCATCCTGCACCGGTGTGGATGCAAAAGCAGCCGTAACCGGAAGCATCGCAAGCACGAATATCGCCGCTGCCGCAAGAAACCTTTTAGCTTTACTTAACTTACCCATCTCAAACCTCGCAAAATTATTTTCAAAAGCTCAATCTAAAACCCCTTCGGCCGTTTAAATCCAGAGTTCGTTTCTGCACGCGTTTCCGTTCGCCTTTCGCCGCCGCTTGCCCCTGTCCTCGTCAATGGCGGCTTTTCCGTATGCACCGGTGGCCTTGACGAGTTAGAATCTTCACGCGTCATGCCACAGCCGGTACAAAACCGCATATCGTTTCGTTTGCCGCAATTGGCGCAAACCCACACAGACGTTGGAAATTCTGTCGAGTTCTGAACGGGCGGCGTCCTGTTTTCAAATCTCCCTGTGTGCTGTTCTAGATTATGACCCCCGCTTGTTGCTGCCTCAATCTCAGCGTAATATCCCGCCCATGCGGTCATATAATAAGGCATCACATAGAAAATTCCCAGAATCCCCAATGTCAGAATGTTGAGCAACTGCCATCCGATGAAGCTTAAATCCAGAACAAATAAATCCATCTTTCGGCCTTCTGTCATTTGAATGGATTTTTTCAGCGCTTGGCGGGCCGTTAACTCCGGATGATCCATCAGAATAAATGGTGTCATAGAATACGAATACATTTTTATTACATCCATAACCGGAATAATCGACCATAAAGATACCCATAGGTTCCACCAAAGCATGCCACCCAAGGTATGCCCATAATTCTTGAACCCTGAAAACAGAGCGTTAGTTTCAATGTGCTGCTTTCGATAGAGCATCAAAGCCGCAAAATGTTCTCCGCACAGCAGTATCTGGCTGAATAAGATAACGACAACCAAATTTCCAATGACCGATAGCAACGGCCAAAGCAACGCGGAAACCACTCCTGCTGCGATAGAGAGTCCCCAATAAGCCAACCATAATCTTACTGCCGTTTTGTTTTGTAAGGATATCGCAACTTTTGCGTTTTCTTTAATAATGCCTCGCACCGGAATCGGCGCTACATAATAGGTCGTATAATCGTCCCCGGTCGGGCGCTCCCCCGGATCCCGTCTCCCGCATCGCGTACAAAAACTTGTTTCATTATGATTGCCGCATTTCGGACACACCCACATTATCAATCACTCCCACCCTTTATCAATCTTTCAACCGCCAAAGCGCATCGTTGACTTCAATCTTGTCTTTTTTCCCGTCTCCCTGTCCTGATCCGTTTCGCGCTGACTTGTTGTAGTCTCAGGCGGCATAGGCGCTTCTGCCCGAAAACCGGTCGCATCTGTTGATGTCCTCTCTGCCTTAACGACAGGTTGAATTGTCTCTGATGCATCCGATACCGATGGCGACGCATATGGAGTCTCAGTATTCAGAGGCGTATGGCAATATATACATTGATCCGCAGTCGCCCTCATATTAATCGTCAAACAGTTCGGACAGATCAGGTATTGTGGAATATCTTTTGAAACCATCGGCAGAATGTCCGGATTCATTCGCAAAACCTGATTTCTTGCTTCCAGCGTCTTTTGCGCCAAAAATCTTTGATAGGCGTATTTGCTGTTTGCAACAATCTTCTCTGCGTCTTTTTTCTTGGCAACTCTTTCGGCCGCAATATCTAGTGCAATTCCGGCCGGAACAATAATCAGCAGCGCATATACTCCGGCAACGGCGCCCAATACGCCCGCTGCAATCAAAACCCCTCCCAATATTCCCAGCAAGCTTGCCGCAAAAGAGTTGTTATATATTCGCATGATCATTTCCTCCTTTTCCAACTATAAACCTGTCGAACTTATCTTCAGCAGCACATCTGTACACTGAACCAGCCGGTGTCACTATTCCAGTTCTCAAGAATAGTCAGTGCCGCATCGTTGATTTAATCCTCGACTTCGGCTTCTCCTGTGCCGGAGAAACATCTGGGGGCTGCGTATCTTCTTTTTTCGGGTAAACCGGCGCAGCTTCCCTTTCTTGCTTTGGTGACACGAATGCCTTGGGCGTTTTCGCTTTGTTCATGACATTTTCCATCTCCACAAGCGTTTTGACATGCAGGATTGAAAACAAAGTGCAGAGTGCGAACGCCAGAATGATGAGAAATGGAACAGCTGTTGACTGCGCATTGCCAAACCAGATCACACAGCAATAAATCGTTATCGCCGCGGCGCTTACCGCGGAAATCGTAACCGGTAAATTCCTTTTGCGAAGTCCAAACGGAATCAGGATAAAGATTGCCGGCAACAGCGCAAAACCAATCAGCACAATCGAACAAATCTGTTCAATCTGTCCCACCCATCCTGCCGCGACATGGTAAATCGTATAGGCCCAATCGTTTTGGATGTATGGCCCTGAAAAGAGGATGAATGCAACCAGAACACATAAAATCGCACATGCTTTTAAATACGCTGCTCTTCGTCTCAAGTTATCATATTTCTCGAAGCGTATCCTCCGCTCCTCTTCCTCTGTTTTAATATCCGCTGTCGGTGCTTCCGGTGGTTTCGGTGGGTTCAATGGTTGCGGAGGCTTTGGAGGTTCCGGCGGAACCGTTTCATAAAACGTAGTTCTCTTTTCCTCACGCGCCGTACCGCAAATAATACAATACTTGTCCTCGTCCCGGTTCTGCTGCTCGCAAACGTTGCACATCCACATTTAGCGGTTCCTCCCCCAACATTTCCCTTAATCCGATCACAAAACAAATCCTTCAGTTGTCTTCAATCACAATCCATTGCGCATACAGCGTAATATCATTTTCAATGTCCATGTCAAAGGCCGAATCTTCCCGGAACGAAGTCCCGCTCCCGTCCCGGCGCGTATTCCATTCAATGAAGCGAAGGCCCGGAATCTGGTCGACACCCGGTAATTGCACGGCTTGCCCATCCGGCTTTTCGATTTCGCCCGGCATCTGTGGTGCTTCCTCCAGTTTTACATTCTCCGGCAGATTTGAATCAAAGCAGATCACCGCCATTGCATCAGGCGTATCCGTGAGCTCCGTGTCCGCTTCCTGCGCAGGGTCCGTCGCCGAAAGACTTTCTTCCTGTCCCGCTGCGTCTGTTACAGTGGCAATGGAATCCGGCGTATTCTGAATTGCCTCGGCAATATTTTTTCTATTTTTATTGATTGCCAGAACGCAAATTGCTGCGCAAAGCAATACAGCCAGTATGGAAACGCTCATATGCACAAAGAGTGCCTTTCGCACCTGCGTTCTTGTTGCCAGCCCCCTGATTGCAGCCGCAAGTGAATCAACTCTCTTTTTCAGATCGTCGATTTTGCCGGGTTCGGTCTTTTCATCGCGCGTCATACCGCCGCCAAGCGGCGTCACGGACGGCCGAACGTGCATCCTCGCAACAGCATTTGTAGGTTTTCCGCAGTACTTGCAAAATTCAGCCATGTCTTCAATCGAGTTACCACAATTCGGACAAATCATTCGTTTACCCCTTCGTGTTATTCATTTGCTTTGAACAAATACATTTTATCTTTTTTGCACTCGCTTTCGCAGGATCGTGCAAAAACGACATTGATTTTGTAATGAACTGCCTTAAGCAGATTCCTACCATATGTCGTAATACCACTCGCTGCATTTCGCTCATGAGATTCTGCTTTTTAAATACAAAGCGTTTACAAATTGCGCAAACGCTTCTTTAGCGTGGGCCGCATACTGCCGGCCGATTGGCACGGTAATCTTCCGTTCCAGCATGAACTCTCCCGGCAGCATTCTCGTTACTTTTTTCAAATTGATGTAAATGCTTCTGTGACACTGCACAAAATCGGCGCTCTTAACCGTGGCAAGAATCTCCTGCGGCGATTGATACGTTTCTATCGTTTCCCGGCTTGTAACGATATGCGTTTTACGCTGTACGCGTTCTAAATACAGCACTTCGCGGCAGGGAATCAGGATTTTTGTGCTGCTTGAAGTGACCATAAAAAAAGAACATTCCAATGCTGAAAGATTTTCAAGCGCTTTATGCACCGCCGTAACCAAATGCATCGGAACATACTCTTTAGGCAAAATGCATGTATGTTCGATTTCGTAATATTCAGGCAATATCCTGTTTTTTTCACAGATTATTATGACTTGGCAGAAATCGTTTTGCTTTAAAACTTCCTTGGCAATATAAACGCCATTATGCAACCCTAGTTCACGGCTGATAATCGCAATATCAAAAATATCTGTTCTTAAAGAAATATCCGAGACCAGCCATTCCGGCACTGAATAATATGCAACTTCCGCCTGATTTTTTACCGGGTATATCTGTTCGAGCAGCCTGCGCAAATACTCCTGGTATTCAATTTGTGTTTCGCAAACAGCAATCCGCATGAAATGAATTTCCCCCCCCGGTAATTCCTTCAGTTTCAAATATTAAATGTTATTAATTATGTAGCTCGTATTGTCTTTATTCTAAGCCCGATAAAACGGACATGCAATAATCCTGCAAGTAAAAAATAATTTTGTGCGGCAGGCCAATAATTTGGCCTGCCGCCTCTGTTGGCGCGTTCAGTCTGCGCGAATGATGATATACTGTTCAGGAAAGCCTTCTTCGCTCCATTTTGTAATTTCATCAAAGACGATCATCAGCATCGTCCCTTTGCATACCGAACACAAATTCGATCGTTCGGGGAAATAGGAAGAAACGATCACGCCCTGTTCGTCTGTGTAATCTCCAATATAAACTCCAGTGGGCGTAAAATACGATTGACCAAATTCCTCGCACGTATAGAGGTATACATCTCCAATTGCCTGTCCAGAAACAGGGTTCCCGTCCAAGTCCGTCAATTGGATCGTAAACCCGCTGCTGAAGACGCTTCCCTCCGGGATAATGCAGCATGGTATGTTGGCGAATTCCTCAGCCGTGTGACTCGCGTATTTCAGCTTGAACGAATTTGACTGGTATGTTTCATACCCTTTGCATGAAACCGTATACTGATAGTTACCGGACGAAAGCTCTGTGATCGGATCACACATTCCGTAAGCGTCGGACGTAGTTTTCCAAGTCTCCTGTGTATCCAAGTTGACCAGCCGCACCAGAGCGCCTTCAACATCACTCAGCCCGAGCCCAAGTCCGTCAAAATTGATTAACGAACAGCTTTCAACATAAAATACTATCGTGTTCGTGTTGAACTCACACCCGTCCAGCAGCATGGACTCCATATTCAGCGATTCACCCGTGGGGACTAAATTGACCATATAATTGCAAGTGGACTCCGCCGTCAACGTTACGACGCTGCCGCCTGTTTCCTCCTGCGATACGCTTTGCTGCTCATCGGAACCCCTGTTAATCAAAGCGATTATCACAATCACCGCCACTGCCAACAGTGCCGCCATAATACCAAGCAGGACCTTTAAATGCTTCTGTCCCGTTGGGTTTTGTGCCGCGTTTTTGCCGGAGACAATTTCTTCTGTCTCTTGCTGTGGCAATCGGCTATAATTTGCACCCGTTCCAAATTCATCCGCGGGCGTTTGGTTCTTTTCGCATTCTTCACCCGGCCTTTTCTCGCCGCATAAGACACATACGTCAAATTCGTCGTCGTTAAGGGTTTCACACCTTTTGCATGACCACATTCTCCTTTGTCCCCCCGTATAAAATTACATCTCCACACCTCGGCCTGCCACACTGCAAGCACGGACAATCCCACTTCAGAGCTGATTCTGTGCAAAAAAATAAACTTTTCACTTCCGTTGCCGACATGCTGAATTGTATCGCTGCAAACGATTGTCCCCCGCGTTCTAATTTAAGTATACAGTATAGAAAAGCCCCCGTCACTTCATTCGAAAAAATACGCGCTGTAATGCAACACATGCGTCGCTTGCTTTTCGGCTTTGCACCCGCGGGACTAATGTCGTCCGGGAATTCTCTGCCAATCTCAAAACCACGGCAGAGAATCCCGAATAATGCAGCAACCTGGTCCTGCCGCCGGAAAACGCCGGATGACACCGCTACCCGATACCGTTTCCCCGCTTATTCACAAATATACACAACATCTTGGAGATATTGAAATAGTGATGCATAATCCTTCGGATACTTGCAGCCGTTGATAAAAGGAGCCTTTTCCAGGAGCGTTTCGGAAGCTATTGTTCGCATGTTCTTGACTCCTTTGTAGTAATCAATGCAATAGAAACTGCCGTCCACAATGCGCGTAATCAGCACCGAGTGTGCCGGCATATTCTTTCCATAGAAGTAACACACGATCCCCGCCGGATACTTTTCAAGATAACCCGCCACGGCATCTGCGCTTTTACCTGGTGATGTGATCGATGAAGTTTTATACCCTGTGTTGTTGTAGATTTTCTGATTCCACGAATTGCTTGTTTTCCAATTGTCCCAATACCAGTAATACGTACCGTCGTTATTGGAATTTCTTTCCCACTTGTTATAGTCCAGCGAAGTCTGACAGCTCAAAAGGCTTTCAGAATGCAGGGCTTGCATCCTGCGTACCAAACATGTCATGGAGAATAGATTGCACGCCCCGTCTCCAAGCTTATAATCGTCGTTGGGCTTAAAATTAATCACTTTGTCGGCGTTCATTGCGCTATATTGTGCGCTTGTGAACGGCGAATCCGCGGCCCCCGACGATGTGCCGCCCACGGTCGCCGGAGGTGTGGAGAACTTCCCTTCCGCCGAATAGGTTTTTCCGCCAACCACGGCATATATACGGTAGGTGTATGTCATTCCGGACTGCAGCGTGAGTGAAAGCTCTTTGTTTACGTCGTACCAAACCGGCACGCTGGATTTCGTTTTATAAGCGCTGCTGCAGGTCTCTTTGCACTGACCGACGGTCTTGCCGTTTTGCTGTATGGTGATACCGACGTCTGTTATTGTTTGATTGCCCGGGTTATTTACCGTTGCATATAATACCGCGTTGCTTTGGCTGACGTCGTTTTTATTGGTATTCAATGTAACGGAAGGCAAACTCTTGGTCTTAAACGACCCTCCGGCTGTATACTTCTTTCCCCCAATATAGGCAAACATTTCATATGTATATTGGGTTTGTGGCAAGAGCTGCAAATTCAATTCCTTGTTCAAGTCAAACCACATCGGCACACTGGATTTGGTCTTATATGCGCTGTTGCATTTTTCAGTGTGTTTTTTTACAGTGGACTCGCCCTTTTTTACTACAATACCGACATCCGTTATCGTAGCATTGTTCGGATTATTGATTGTTGCATAGAGCACCGCATTCGTAGCGGTATATTTGTTTTTCCCGGAATCCAACGTAACGCCCGTTGTCCCGGCCGCACTCGAAAACGGAATCCACATTGTCATAGCCAGCATAAACACAGCCATCAACCCCGCCAGTTTCTTCATTGTCATATCCCCCTTTATTTATTCGCTCACCCGAGCGTTTCGCCCTGAATTATTGTTCGGAATTGTTGCCAAAGCTTTCTGCCTGCTGCTTGCTTATTTAAAATTGAGGATTCCTTGATGTTTTAACTTCTTCCGACATGTTTAGTTTACAAGAACCCCTTCTTTCAAACTCAAATTGTGTCAAAACAGCACGAATTTTGTAACAAAACGCAATTGAGTATTTTACAAATACCCTATTGCGCATACTATATTACGATATGTTTTTAGTTGAATAAATTCTTTAACAAAACTGACGAAGACTACACTGTGTTTTGTTTTTGCTGCGCCTCTAAGGCAAGCCGACAAGCCCTATATCGGCGGTACGCGGCTCGAAAGCCTTTCTACGCTCGCAATCCAGCACATGTACGGGGAAATACTGAAAACCGAGTATGCCCCGGCAAAATACGCACAGAACGGCGAGGCGCAAATCTGCGTCAGGCCTGTGAAAACCTACAGCATTAAAACCGTTCGGAACGTTCATAGGACAAAGCAGGACTGCAAACAGCAGGCGATCCGGGATCACCCCTCCTTTGATTTCGGCGGGATCACCCCCGCGCGTGCGGGGAATAGTCGTCCTTGACCCATTCGCGGGATTGTTCACGGGGATCACCCCCGCGCGTGCGGGGAATAGCGTTCTGAAATTGGGAAACGGGAGGTGTGCGCGGGATCACCCCCGCGCGTGCGGGGAATAGAGGCATGGCGCGGCCTCAATTCATAGCCGGTGAGGATCACCCCCGCGCGTGCGGGGAATAGTCGCGCTTGAGTGCTCCGGTGCTGTCCATGTTGGGATCACCCCCGCGCATGCGGGGAATAGCGGGCAAACCGGCTGCGTGGATACCGGATCCAGGGATCACCCCCGCGCATGCGGGGAATAGCTTTTTCGCGTCGACGGCCTCGTAAAATCCGTGGGATCACCCCCGCGCGTGCGGGGAATAGTAATAAGACGCTGTACAAGCTATCACATGAGGGGATCACCCCCGCGCGTGCGGGGAATAGTGAACTTCCTGCACGGATTCTTCGTTAAATTTAGGATCACCCCCGCGCGTGCGGGGAATAGGCTTCAAGCAATCTGCCGGGCAGCTTGATTGCATAATCACCCCCGCGCGTGCGGGGAATAGGCGACGATACGTTTAAGGCCGTGACGTTTACGCGGATCACCCCCGCGCGTGCGGGGAATAGGGCGGGTATGGGCAAGGAACCACAACGCGGGAAGGATCACCCCCGCGCGTGCGGGGAATAGCAGCCTGGGTGCGCGTTCCCTTGGTGTAGTCTGGGATCACCCCCGCGCGTGCGGGGAATAGGGATTGCGGCCAACGGAGGTTTTCGGCTGGGAAGGATCACCCCCGCGCGTGCGGGGAATAGAGACCGTACTTTCGGACACATGCAGACGTATGCGGATCACCCCCGCGCGTGCGGGGAATAGTAGACCTGATTAAAACCGGCAGCGTTTTGCTGAGGATCACCCCCGCGCGTGCGGGGAATAGTCATCCGCTTTCTTCCGGTCTGCTTCCGCCTTTGGATCACCCCCGCGCGTGCGGGGAATAGCGCAAGATGAGAGCCGTGTAAACAGTCGCGCTGGGATCACCCCCGCGCGTGCGGGGAATAGATGCAAAAACGCAGATCGCATCGTTACCTACCGGGATCACCCCCGCGCGTGCGGGGAATAGTTGCGCGCGAGATCGCGCGGAGAAACGATTTCAGGATCACCCCCGCGCGTGCGGGGAATAGTCCTTCTGCCAGCGATATGTATATCCGCGCTGGGGATCACCCCCGCGCGTGCGGGGAATAGCGTACAGGAACTGTGGCCGCAGAATCATGGAGAGGATCACCCCCGCGCGTGCGGGGAATAGTCAAACGACTTGTAAACATCGACAACAACGAAGGGATCACCCCCGCGCGTGCGGGGAATAGAAAAGCGGCCAGCGAATTGACAACGTGACGCAGGGATCACCCCCGCGCGTGCGGGGAATAGTGT
>Ga0116151_10000845_pt1 | contig 28359 bp, 21 predicted proteins | sample AD_UKC117_MetaG_FD_89893 | JGI IMG/M metagenome (GOLD analysis project Ga0116151, IMG submission 89893) | Active sludge microbial communities of municipal wastewater-treating anaerobic digesters from Hong Kong - AD_UKC117_MetaG | ecosystem: Engineered > Bioreactor > Anaerobic > Digestate... | reverse complement strand
GATCCGCTGGCCCTGGCCTTCCTGGCCGCGCGCGAGGCGGGCATCTTCGTCGCTACCTCCGCCGGGAACAATGGCCCCAACCCCGGCACGATCAATTCGCCGGGCAACGTGCCCTGGATGACGGTCGCCGGCAACTCCACCCACAACGCCCGCTTCGACAACGCCCTCGTCAACCTCAGCGGCGGCGATACCGCCCCCCCAGCTGATTTGATCGGCTCCAGCGTGACCGGCGGGCATGGCCCGGCCCCCATCGTGCGCGCTTTGGGCGTCACCAACACCAACGGCGTGCCGGATAACGGCCGTTGCGCCGTCAGCTTCCCGGCCAACACCTGGACCCAGGGCGAAATTGTCTATTGCAGCACGGGCAGCGCCACCACCACCGCCAAAGCCAACAACGTCCTGGCCGGCGGGGCCGGCGGCGTGGTGGTTGATTCCGGGCAAACCACCGTGCAGCGATTGGGTATCGAGCGCCTGCTGCTGCCCGGTCTGAACCTCTTGGTGGCTGACGCCGCCGTGCTAAATACCTGGCTGAGCAGCGGCAGCGGCCACACGGCCGTTATCAGCGGAACCGTGCGCACCTTCAACCCGGCCTACGGCGACGAGTTGTACTACAACAGCTCGCGTGGTCCTACGGCCATCGTCGGCAGCGTGCTGAAGCCCAACGTGGTTGCGCCGGGGGCCAAAATCTGGTCGGCCGGCCGCACGACCAATCCGGCCGACCCGCCGGAATTGTCGTTTTACATCGGCACGTCGCAGGCGTCGCCGCACGTGGCCGGGGCGGCAGCCTTGCTGCGCGCCATCCACCCGGACTGGACTCCGGCGGAAGTGGAATCGGCGTTGATGATGACGGCCGTTCCCTCCGTTTCTCTGCCGGGCAGCGGGGATCCGGCCACTCTGTTTGACCGGGGCGCGGGGCGGATTGACCTGACGGCCGTAGCCCGAGCCGGTCTGCTGCTGGATGAAACGGCCGCCGGGTTCCGCGCCGCCAACCCGGTGCTGGGCGGCGACGCCGGCAGCTTGAACCTGGCCGCCCTGGTCAACGACCACTGCGCCGATACCTGCACCTGGACGCGCCAGTTCCGCAGCGCCTCTGCCTATACGGAAACCTGGACGGTAGCCGTCAGCCAGCCCCTCTCTGCCACCGTCCTGGTGACGCCGACGGTTTTCACCGTGCCGCCGTGGGGCGGGCAAACGATTACCGTCACCGCCCAGGCGGGCGGGCTGCCCTTGGGCGTGTGGGATACGGGCGAACTGCGCCTGACGCCGGGCAACGGGCTGCTGCCCGAGGCGCATTTGCCGCTGGCCGTGCACCGCGTGGACACCCGTCTGGTGGAAAAAATGCTTATTCCCACCCGCCAGGACGCCGGCTCGCAGCTTTTGCCCGACCTGCAAGCGCCGGGCATCCTTACCCTGACGGTGAACAGCTACGATCTCGTCCCTGGCGATGTCACCGCCCGGCAGCTTGGTTTTGGGGAGACGGTGACGTTGACTGCCCCTGTGTCGGCCTTTGGGCGGCGGTTGGCGGTGGAAGTCATCAGTTCGACTGCGCCGGACGTGGATGTGGTTGTGCAAAAGGCCGGCGTGGGCGGCGCCGTGGTGTGCACCGCCGACGGCCCCTGGTGGAACGAAAGCTGCGACGTGCTGGACCCGGCGGCCGGTTTGTATGAAATTTTGGTGACCAACGTCATCAGCGGGGCGGCGGTGGACGAGGTAGTGGTGGCCACGGCCGTTGTGCCCAACACGCCCGCTGCGAACAACTGGCTCACCGGCCCGCTGGGCGAAGCCGTGGGCGGCGATCCGTTTGATCTGCGTTACTTCTGGCAGGAATCGGCTCTGGATGGCGGCGAACGTTGGTACGGCGGCTTTGACCTGGGCACGCAGCCGGCCAGCCCGGCCGACATCGCCTTTATCCCGGTGAACCTGGTACGCGAAGCCGACGACGTCAGCCGCACGATTTCGCCGACGGTCGGGGCGCTGACGGCGACGCTGACTGTGCGGCCCAACGTGACGCCGGTGGACCTGTCTTACGTGCTGACGGAGACGATTCCGGCGGGCATGACGGTGACGGCCGTGCAAGTCCCCACCGGCAGCCTGACGCAGACGGCCGATTATCTGCGCTGGGAGATAACCATGCCGCGCCTGGGGGCGGAAACGGCCGTGCTCACCTATCAGGCCCAGACGGCGCTTGGCGTGTGCGGCCAAACCCTGGCCGGTTCCCTGGCCTACACCACCGACAACCCCGGCAGCCTGCCCATCATCCGCAGTTGGAATGTCTTGGCCGGTTGTTACAAAGTGTGGCAGCCGGTGATTGCCCGGTAGGAGAGGAAGGGAGACTGGAGATTAATTTCAGTCTCCAGTCTCCTAGTCCAAACCACCCGTATGCTAAACCTTACCCTGGACCGCAACGGCCGTACCCCGCTTTACGACCAGATTTACCGCCAGATTCGCGCCCAAATTTTGGCCGGGGCGCTGGCGTCGGGTCTGAAGCTGCCGCCCAGCCGCCGGTTGGCGGCCAGCCTGGGCGTGGCCCGGGTGACGGTGACCCAGGCGTATGACCAGCTTCAGGCGGAGGGTTACGTGGTCGGCCGGACGGGCGCGGGCATGTTTGTGGCCGAGGGATTGGCCGACGAATTGCTGCCGGTGGGGGTGGGGTCGGAACGGCCGTATACCCCCACCTTCTCGCGTTGGGGCAGCCGGGTCATGGCGGCGGAAGGGGAAACGGCCGTGGCCGCGCCGCGCCCGCCCATCGACTTTGGCTTCGGCCGTTCCTTCGCCCAGATTTTCCCCTACAACGTCTGGCGGCGGCTGCTGGCCCGCTACCTCAGCACCGACGACGCCATGCTCTCGCGCTATGGTTCGGTGGCCGGGTTTTACCCCTTGCGCGAGGCGCTGGCCGATTATCTGTCGCGGGAGCGGGGCGTGCGCTGCACGGCCGAGCAGGTGGTGGTGGTCAGCGGCGCGCAGCAGGTGCTGGACATTCTGGCCCGCCTGCTGCTCAATCCGGGCGACGAAGTGCTGGTGGAGACGCCCGGCTACACCGTGGCCTACGATTTGCTGCGCGTCTACGGCGCGAAACTGGTCGCCCTGCCCGTGGATGATGCGGGCTTCCCGGTGGAGATTATCCCGCCGGACAGCCAGGCGCGCCTGGCTTTTGTGACGCCCACCCACCAGTTCCCGCGCGGCGGCACGATGTCGCTGGCGCGGCGGCTGCGCCTGCTGGCCTGGGCGCGGCAGCAGGGTGCCGTGATCATCGAGGATGATTATGATGGCGAGTTAAGGTATAACGGCCGTCCCCTGGCCGCTCTGCAAGGCCTGGACGAGGATGGGCGGGTGGCCTACCTGGGCACGTTTTCCAAGGTGCTTTTTCCGGCGCTGCGCCTGGCTTACGTCGTGCTTCCCCCGGCCCTGCTAGACCCCTTTGTGCAGGCCAAAAGCCTGGTCGACCGCGGCGCGCCGACGCTGACCCAGGCCGCCGTGGCCGATTTTATTACCGAGGGCCACTTCGAGCGCCATCTGCGCCAACTGCGGCTGGCCTATGGCCGACGGCGGGCGGTGCTGGTGGCGGCGCTGGAGAAGTATCTGCCGGGGCGGGTGCGGTATGTGCGGTTGGCGGCCGGGCTGCATGTGATGGTGTATCTGGAGGAGAGCATGGCGGAAACGGCCGTGGTGCAGCAGGCCGCGGCCGTGGGCGTGGGCGTCTATCCGGGCGCGTCTTACCACCTGGAGCGGCCCGCGCCGCCGTCCATTTTGCTGGGCTTTAGCGGCCTGGAGGAGGCGGAGATTGAGGAGGGAATCCGCCGCTTGGCGGGAGTTTTGGGCGGCTAGCAGCCTGTCGGCGAACCCGGGATAGAAACACGGATTGAACGGTTTCGACGGATTTTTACGGCTAAATCACCAGAAAATCGGTGTAAATCCGTTAAATCCGTGGCATCCGTGTATCCATATAAGGAATCACGGCTGCCAGAACGGTTTTCTGGGCAAACGCCAATGTTCTTTTCAAGTTGTCTTAACCGTTTCCTGGATAAATGCAACCAAACGATGACCAGGAGATGGCGATGAGAAAAATGATCGGACAAAAGAAGAGCGCAGGATGGCTGGTTTTGGTGCTGTTGATCTTGGTAACGGTGGGCTGCCAGAATGGAGCGGCGGCACCGGCCGTTGACCAGTCCGCCCCAACGATGGAACCGTCAACGAACACGGCTGAGGTGACGGCCGTCGACCTGGCTATCACCCCCGCCCAGGCCGAAGGCCCCTTTTACCCGATCACCGCGCCGCCGGATCGCGACAGCGATCTGACGACCGTGCCCGGTTCCGACCAGACGGCGGCGGGGCAGATTTTGTGGTTGAACGGCCGTGTGCTTTACCAAAACGGCGCGCCGGCGGCCGGGGCGGTGGTGGAAATCTGGCAGACCGACGACCAGGGCATCTACATGCACCCCGGCGATGCAGGGACTGCCAATCGTGACCCGAATTTCCAATTTTTTGGCGAGGCGGTGGTGGGCGCTGACGGCAGCTACGCCTTCAAAACCATCGTGCCGAGGTTGTACGAGCCGCGCCCGCGTCACATTCACTTCAAGGTGAAGGTTGGCGGGCAGACGGTGTTGACCTCCCAATTTTATTTTGCCGGGTTTGATGGGTTGAGCGGCGGCGAGTTTCCGGAGCCTTTGGTGTTAACGGCCGTGCCCGGCACAGACGAAGCGGGCCAGGCCATCCTGACCGCGCAAAAAGACATCGTGTTGTCCGGCTAGGCAAAGCTTTGGACATCCATCTGATTTTGCTACAATCGCCCGCAGGTGATTTCTACCGTTGGCAGGAGGCAAAAACAGATGGCCGAAGATCCTTCCCCCGTTCCCGACACAGGTCAAGCAACCGTTCCCTGGGCTGACTGGCAGAAACAGTTGGCCGCTCTGGTCTTGTTGGTCTTGGTCCCGGTGACGCTTTATGCGCTGCGCCCGGTGTTGTATCCCCTGATTTACCTGTTTCTGATCGCATTTATTTTGCGTTACCCCATCAAGCTGCTGCAAAAGCGCCTGAAGTTGTCTTATCGGGTGTCTGTGCTGCTGGTGTATCTGGTGTTTGTGCTGCTGGTCGTGCTGGCGGTGTTCTGGCTGCTGGGTTCGCTGGCGCAAACGGCCGTGACCATGTTCCAGGGTTTACAGGCGGGGCTCAACGCCCTCATCCCCACGCCGCAGACCGTGACGATTGGCCCTATCGACCTGAGTCCCATCGTGCAGCCGCTGCAAAAAATGGCGGCGATTGGCGGGGCGGTGAAGCTGGCCTCGTCCTCCGGGGCGCTGGTCAGCCAGTTGGGTTCTGTGTTGGGGCTGCTGGCCGGTTTCCTCAGCGATCTGTTTTTTGTGGTGATCATCTTGCTCTTTTTCCTATTGGAGATGCCGCGCACGGTAACGGCCGTGGGCGGGCTGATTCCCGAACCGGCGCGGCGCGAGTACGCCATCCTGTTCAGCCGCAGCGTGGAGCTGTTCCAGAGTTACCTGGTGGGGTCGCTGCTGGTGGTCGCTTTTTACTGGCTGTTGACGACGGTGATTTTTGCCCTCACCGGCGTGCCCAACGCCCTGGTCAGCGGCCTGGTTATTGCCCTGCCGAATTTTATCCCCAGCCTGGGCGGGTTGATTTCCGCCCTGATGGTTTTCTTCTATACGCTGATCGTCGGCTCCGACAGTATCAGCATGAATCCGCTGATTTTTGCCTTTTTGCAGATGGCGGCGTTTATGCTGGTTTCCGGCGTGGCCTATTATTTTGTCGACGTGCGCGTCTACTCGCGTTCGGTCAACATCCCGGTCTGGGTGCTGCTGGTGGGATTGGTGGTCTTTTCGGCGGCGCTGGGCCTGCTGGGCGTGCTGATCGCCGCCGCTGTGCTGGCCATTTTGGGCGAGGTGTTGGGCTTTGTGCTGAAAAAATTACGCGGCGAAGACCCGTATCCTGGGGAACCAGAGCCGCCGCTGTTTAGCCAGGGGAGCGTTTGAGTTTGCCTCTTTGCGGCCTGGCGTTAAAAATTTTTGACGATGGTGACGCCCAGGCGGGATATATCGGCCAGGAAGCATTGGGGTTCGACGATGTGGGCCTGATAGTGCGGGCCGGGGCGGCGGGCGGACCCATCGAGCAGTTGCAGCAGACAGGCCGCGGCGGGCACGGCCGTTACCACGTACCCATCCTCATGAAAAACGTACAGGTCTAGGCGGGCAGGCTGTCCATTCTTCAGACCGCGCGCTTCCAGCTTGAGCAGTGTGCCATATGGCGGGCGGCTGAATGTGTCCAGGCTCCACTTCATCAGGCGGCCCATGGGCGGCGCGCCGCGCCGTGGGGCCAGCTTGAGCACGGCCATGATCAGCGGCGAGACAAACCAGTCGGTAAACCAGTTGAAGCCGCCGACAAAAAAGCCGGTCGCTTGCAAGTCGGGGAACAATTCCGGCAGGGGGCGCATTTCTGCCAAAAACATGGGAACCGTATATTGGCGGCCAAAGCCGGGGCCGACTTCCTGGCCGAAATCCATGTAGGCCGGTTTCATCATGCTGAGCCAGTTTTTTTGCTGCCAACGGCCGTTGGCAAACGCCAGCATCTGAAAATCCATGAACTCGGCCACAAACTCGGCCATCGTGCTGGGGCTGAGGTTGAGGGCGCGCCAGTCGATTTTGATCACGCTGCCGACGTTGGCGCTGGTCAGTTGGTCGAAGTGCGGCGCGGCGTAGCGCACCAGGGCGGCCGGTAGACCGGGGTGAAAACCGCCGTCGGTGACGAAGCAGCAGCCGGCGGCTTCGATTTGGGGGGCGTAACGGTGGAGTACGGCCGTTTTCTCCTGCGCGTAAATCACGTCCAAGTAATCCACCCGAGCGGCCAAGGCGGCCTGGATCACGTTGTCGGCGTAAACGGCCGTAGACGAAGCCACCACCAGCACATCCACGCCGTCCAACGCCGCGCGCAGCGAGGCCGGGTCGGTGGCGTCGGCGCGACGGGCGGCGACGCGGACCGCGCCAGAGGCGGCGTTCAGGCTGTCGGCCAGGGCCTGGGCGCGGGCCAGATTGCGCCCGGCGACGATGAGGCGAGCGTCGGTTGTGCGGTGGAGGAGGGTGGTTAACGGCCGTCCGGTGTTGCCGTAGCCGCCGAGAATCAGAATGGTTGGCGTCGTCATCTCGTCTGGCTCAATTTGCCGCGGCGCGGACCGGCTGGCGCAGGACAGTCTTGAGCTTTTCCGGGGCCACCCGGCGCGGATCGCCGAGGTAGATTTCGTGGTGTTTGCCGTTGAAGATGAGGTTGTTGGCCGGCATGAATTCGTGGTGGAGGCGGTGCAGAACGGGCGCTTCGTCGTCGTAGGAGCCGGTGTGCATGATTTGGGCGGACAACCCCTCGTGGTAGCTTTCCAGCCGGGGGAGGGCCGATAAGTCTTTTTGTTTGGCGACGACGGCCGTGGCCGCCGCATGCATTTCGGCCGTGATCCAATCGGGCTGCATGATCATCATCGTCCAATCCCATTGGCTCTTGTCACGGCGGGCGGTAAAGCTGTCCGTGTCGCTGGCCCACCACAGCCCCTCCAGTGGCGGCACGGTGTAATCCCGACCCAGCTGCTGCTTGCTGGCGAATTTGAGCTTGTAGGCGACAGCGTAAAGCGCTTCGACTGCGGCTGAATATGCCTGGGCCGTGTTGGGGTCGCCGTGCCCGTCGATCATCAAGAACTGCATGGCCGGCACGTCCACCAGGGAAAAATCCTTGCCAGATGGCTGGTACAAATGCTTTAGCTCGCGTTTGAAATCTATTTTGTTCATGGTTGGATGACTCCCTCAGGTGCACGGCCGTTGCGCCCGCGCCCAGTTCTGTTGCCCGGATCAATCTTGACAATTGAGTCCCATCTAAAACCGCTTGATACCCCTCATGTTACCCTCAATTCATGACACCCTGCGTCAACAATTCACCCCCACCTTGTCACCTTGTCACCCCCTCACCCCTTCACCTCCGCCCCCATCCGGCGCGGCAAATAATTCGGCGAACAGCCGCGCATTGTCGGCAGCGGCAAACTGGGTGAAGGCCGCGGCCGATTCGGCTTTGGCCTGCGTCTTTTTCTGCTCCAGATTGGCGACCAGCCAGCCAATGGCCACCAGCGCCCGCCGGTTTTTCTTGCGCCGCAGCGGCAGGTCATCGGCCACGTGCAGCAGGTAGGTTTGCTGCACGTTCAGATCGTTCAGGTCGCCGAGGTGGGTTTGTAGTTGTTTGAGCTGGCGAATGAGCAGGCTCATTTCTTTGGGCGGGAACAGGCTGGCGAAAAATTCCATCAGGTAGCGCAGCTTTTTGCATTCGATACGCAGGCTGTGCATTTGGCCGAGCTGGTTTTGGATGAGGATGGTTTGGCCGGCCTGGATGACTTGCTGGTAGCGTTTGTATATGCGGCGTTGGGCCAGGGTGAGGATGGGCGTGGCGGCGTTGGCGATTTTTTTGCGGGGCACGGCCGTTTTCCCTTCTTCCCCCGCCGGTTGGGCCAAAAACGCTTCCCAATCGGCCGCCATCTGCCGGTATTCGGTTGAATTGAGCCCCGCGCTGACTTCTTGCAAAGCCTGGCCGCGCCTGGCGCGCAAGAAATCAAACAACGGCTCGATTTCATCGCGCAAGAAATCGGGCAGCTGGCTCTTGTAATCTTCTTCGGCCAGCAAATAAACGTCCAGGTCGCGCAAGTGGTTGGACAATTGGCCGATAACCTTAAACTCGCGTTTGAAGCGGTTGGTGGTGGCGGGCGGAAAGACCGCCTTAATCTGGCTCAGGGCGGAGCGGGTGCGGCGCACGGCCACGCGGTAATCGTGCAAGAATTCCGGGTCCAGGTCCTGCCGGATATAGGTTTCGTTGGTGCGCATCACCTGAAACAGGTAGCGTAAAATGGCTTTGGTGGCTTCGTCGGCGCGCATGTCGGGGGTCAGGTTGATGTCTAGCTTGGTCGAATAGCCGCCTGGGGTCTGGCCAACGGCCGTCAGCACATCGTCAAACCGGGCTGTTTCGGTGGCGGCAAGGCCGGCCTGCGCCAGCCGGTCGGCCAGCGCCTGGGCCGCCTCGGCCCGCCCGGCCAGCGGGTGGATGGTCAGGTGGGCGGTGGGAGATTGCGGGGCGCTGCGATCAGACGGCCGTATCTCCGCCAGCACCAATTCGGCCGTCGGCTGGGCCGCCTCGTCCATCACCTGGTAAGCGCGGGTGTGCACCAGCACGTCGGCCTGGGGCAGCAGGGCGCGCACGCTAATCACCGGATCCAGGCGGGCGCGCAGCAGGCCGGGGGGCAAATCCCACACATACACCGGCGGTTCGGGCATAACGGCCGTGGTCACTTCCCGGCGCGCCGCCAGATCATTCAGGCTGTACACATCGCCCACACGCCACAGCCCTAACCCCTGGCGATACAAACGCCAATCGAACGTATCATACACCACCAGGTGTTCCGTCTGCTTTTTCTCTTCTTGCACATGCCAGGCTGGTTCTAAAAAGTCTGTCCATTCGGCCGGACCATAGCCGTCCGGCAAAGCAAATTTCCACATGAATCCTCCCGATCGACTCGGTTCAAGCGTTTTTAATTTTGTCTTTCTTGGTTCGGCTTAATTTTACTATAAGGCCAGCCGGGTTAACAGAACATTAACAATACCGTGCTACCTTCAAAGGCGTTAACCGGCCAAGTATAATGAAATCGGGTTCATACCAGATAAGGGCCTTACCCGCACAAAACCTCCAGCAAAAATCCGGCACACGCTTTGCCGCTGGCCCCGCCGATACGCGTGACGGTCTGGCAAGCTGTAGCCAGGCCGCAGATAGTAAAAATCAAAGGGAGTCAAATCATGAAAATAGCGATACCGCACGAAACGGAACGTTTTGGCGCTGTGCTCATCCACAACGTGCAAAAAGTGTATGAACTGGACGCCGGTTTGGGCTGGTCATCACAAGATTTGGCCGACGATTCCGTTATCCAGCGCATTCCTTATGATGCTTTGTCTCAGATTGAAAAACAGATGGCTGTCGTTGTGCCGATGCGCGGCGAGCGCATTAAATTGGTGGAAGGCGTCTTGTGCGGCATCCCGAATCACTGCCTCACCATCATCCTCTCCAACAGCCCGCGCCAACCGGTGGATCGCTTTGCCATAGAGCGGGAGGCGTTTCTCAACTACTGCCGCTTCACCAAAAAGCGCGTGCTGATTGTGCATCAAAAAGACCCTGTGTTGGCCCAGGCGTGCCAGGAAGCCGGTTATCCAGACCTGGTGGATCCGGCCACCGGCCTGGTGCGTAATGGCAAGGCGGAAGGCATGATCCTGGCGACGCTGCTGGCGCGGTTGGCCGGCGCGCGATACCTGGGTTTTGTGGACGCCGACAATTATTTTCCCGGCGCGGTGCTGGAGTATGTGCGGGAGTATGCGGCCGGTTTTTGCATGAGCAAATCACCCTACACCATGACGCGCATCGCCTGGCACAGTAAGCCGAAAGTGATTGAGGATGGGCTGTTTTTTGCCAAATGGGGCCGTACTTCCCGCAACACCAACCACTTTTTGAACGCGCTGATTGCCGAATATACCGGCTTTGAGACGGAAATTATCAAGACGGGCAACGCCGGGGAACATGCGCTGAGTATGAATCTGGCGATGTTGTTGGATTATTCTTCGGGCTATTCCATCGAGCCATACCATTACATCAACATGTTTGAAAAATTTGGCGGGCTGTCGGGCACGACTTTGAACAAGAGGCTCATCCAGCAGCACGTCGAAGTATTCCAGATTGAGTCGCGGAATCCGCACATGCATGACGTAGGCAAGGGGGACGAGCACATCGAGGCCATGACGTATGCGGCGATGCAGGTGATTTTCCACTCGCCGATTTGCCCGAAGCGGGTGAAAAAGCAGCTGCTCAAGAAGATGCGGGCGATTGATTTGCTGGATAAGAAAGAGACACCGGCGGAGGTCATTTATTATCCGGCGCTGCAAGACGTGGATTTGAATCAGCTGATGGCGATGATTGAGGAACGGCCGTATGCCCGGGTCATTCGCGATTACCTCAAGCTGAACAACGGCCGTGCGCCCGTTACCAACCCACTCCCGCCCCCCGAGGACACAGTCTCCGCCAACTAGCCATTTACGAGGTAACCCTATGCAAGCTCCAGCCACTACCGACGCCACAACCCAGGTCCATTTGCTCTCCCACAACCACTGGGACCGCGAATGGATCTTCACCGCCAAATACGCCAACCGCTGGCTGCCCACTTTCTTCGACAACCTGCTGCGCCGCCTGGCCGAGCAGCCCGACTACCGCTTTGTGCTGGATGGGCAAACGCTCATCATCGAAGACTACCTGCGCCAACTGCCGCCCGACGAAGCGGCCGCCCGCGAACGCGACATTCGCCGCTACGTGCATCGCGGCCAACTACAAGTTGGCCCGGCGTATCTGCAACCCGATTGGAGCCTGGTCAGCGGCGAGGCGCTGGTGCGCAACCTGCTCATTGGCGGACAGATGGCGGCCCGTTACGGCCGTGTCATGAAAGTCGGCTGGCTGCTGGACAACTTCGGCCAGATTGCCCAGGCGCCGCAAATTTTCAAAGGCTTTGGCATCGAAGGTGCATTTGTCTGGCGCGGCGTCGAAATGCCGCCTGAAAAGCTGAGCACCGAATTTTGGTGGACAGCACCCGACGGGTCGCGCATTTTAGGCGTCTACCTCCTGGACAGTTACCGCAACGCCATGGTCTTGGGCATGACCCGGGAGATTGCCCAGCAGCGCATCGCCTCCCACGCCCAGACGCTGCGCCGCTTTGCCAGCACGCCCAACGTGTTGTTGATGAACGGCTATGAACAGGTGCCGGAACCAGACAACGTGCTGCCGATCATCGCAGAGGTGAACCAGACGCTTGGCCCGGCGCTGCACTGCCGGCAAAGCACGCCGCCGGAATATTTGCAGGCCATTTTGCGCCATGATCCCGATCTGCCGGAATTGGGTGGTTACCTTTACAGCGGCCGTTACGCCCCCATCCTCAAAGGCGTCTATTCCAGCCGCAGTTACCTTAACCAGCAAAATAACGACTGCCAGCGCGAATTGGAGCGCTGGGCGGAAAAGTTTAATGCCTTTGCCTGGGCTTTTGGCTTCGATTATCCGGAAGCGCGCTTTCGCCAGACCTGGAAGACGCTGCTGCTGAATCACACCCACGACGACATGTGCGGCTGCTGCATTGATCCCATCGCCCGGGACATGGAAGATCGGTTCGCGGAGGTGGCGCGGATGGCCCACACGTTGTCGTCGGAGAGCATGCGGGCATTGGCGCAGGCAGTGGATACGTCCAGAGGCGGTGGGGAAACGGCCGTCATCATCTACAATCCCTCCTCGCGCGGCCGCCGCCAGGCTGTGCCCGTCTCTCTGGAAATCCCTGAAGAACTGGCCGACTTTCACATTCGCGACGGCCGTGGCCAATGCGTGCCCCACCAGACCATCAGCCGCATCGGCAGCAAAACAGACCTGACCATCTGGGCCGACGTGCCGGCGCTAGGCTACAAAACCTACTTCATCCACGATGGCGCCCAGACGCCTGAGCCGCATCCCACCGTCTGCGCCTCCGCCGCCGACCACATCCTGGAAAACGAATACCTGCGCGTCAAAATCAACAACGACGGTTCCCTGACCATCCACGAAAAAATCCACGATGACGTGTACCACAACGTAGCCTATTTTGAGGATGGCGGCGACTGCGGCGACACTTACGATTATTCTCATCCGGCGCAAGACACCCTGATCACCAGCCTGGGGCAAAAAGCAAAAATTAGCCTGGTGACCGAAGGTGAACTGGTAGCCTGTTTTCGCGTCGAGCTGCAGCTTCATTTGCCGGAAAGTCTGACGCCCGACCGCCAGGCGCGCAGCGAAGCGCGGCGCGCGCTGCCCATCGTCTCCTTCATCGAGCTTTCGGCCAATGCCGGCCACGTGGAAATCACCACGGAAATCCACAACACCGTCAAAGATCACCGGCTGCGGGTGTTGTTCCCCAGCGGCATCGCCGCCGACGTATCGCATGCCGGCGCGCCTTTTGACGTGGCTAAATTCCCCATTGAAGAAGAGCCGGTCAGCGCCGAGATCCCTGAGCAGTTAGCTGGCCTGATGCTGGCCGGGCGGTACACCGCGCCGGTCAACACCCGCCCATTCCAAAATTTTGTCAGCCTGGCCAACGAAGCTCAGGATCAGAGCTTCTCCATTTTTAGCCGGGGGCTCAGCGAATATGAGGTGCTGCCCCAAGACAACACGATAGCCCTGACGTTGCTGCGGGGTGTGGGCTGGCTGGCGCGGGCCGATTTGCTCACGCGAACCGGCGACGTCGGGCCGCACATTTTTACGCCGGAGGCGCAGGGGCTGGGGGTGCAAACCTTCGACTATGCAATTTATCCGCACGGCGGCGATTTGCGGCTGGCCAATCCACAGTCGGAATCGGACCGCACCACTCTGAAGTTCCGCGCCATTCAGACGAATGCCCACGACGGCCGTTTGCCAGACCAATTCTCCTTCCTTTCCTGGGTAGCCGAAAAACCCAAGGGCGCTTTCAAACTGACGGCGCTCAAAAAATCGGAAGAAGGCGACGCCATCATCGTGCGGTTTTACAATGCGCTGGAGCGCAAAGCGCGCGGTCATATCAAAATTGGCGGGCAGGTGGTGCAGGCCTGGCGCACCAATCTGAACGAAGAAAACGAAACCGAATTGAAAGTGGAAGACGGAACCGTGCAGTTCAAGGCGCGGCCCAAAGAGATCGTCACCATCAAGGTCAAACTGCGCCCCTGGAAATTGATCGAAGATTTCCAAACGCATCCGGCGCGTGTTTTGCTGCCGGTGGGGCCGGCCAACGGCCTGCCGCCGGCCGAGGCGCTGCCCCTGCTTACCGCCGCCGAAGTGCAGCGCGAGCAGCAGCGTGCCGATGACCTGGCCCGCAAGCTGCGCACGCTGCGCAGCGAGGCCTACGAACTCAATGAGGCCATTGCCCGCCAGAACAATCCGCCAGTAGAACAATTGGCTGCCCTGCAAAAATTAAAGGGGGACGAAGCTACTCTGGCCCGGCAGCATTACGAAGCGCGTATTTCGGCCTTGCTCAACCAGCAGCTTTTGGTCACCAGCCAGATGGAAGCAGAGCTGGACGAGATTGGCGAATCGTTGAATTGGGCGCGGGTGCGCAAGCGCGTGGGCGAATTCCTGACGCATTATTACGAAGGCGTTTTGGGCGAGAACGGCCGTTAACCATGCTCATCATCTTTTCCGACCTGGACGGCACACTGCTCGATTTTGCTACCTACGATTGGACGCCGGCGGCCACGGCCGTGGCCGAAGTCATCCGGCGCGGCATTCCCCTGGTGTTGTGCTCTTCCAAAACCCGCGCCGAGCAGAATTTTTACCGGGCGGAACTGGGCATCCCCGACCCCTTCATCGTCGAAAATGGCAGCGCCATTTTTATACCGCGCCGCGCATTCAATTTTGCCTTTGCCTACCAGCGTCAAATCGACGGTTATCTGGTGATCGAGCTGGGCCAGCCGGCAGAGAAGATTCGCGCGGCGCTGCAAGCCATCCGGCAGCGCACCGGGCTGAGTTTCCGGGGCTTCAGCGATTTGTCCCTGGACGAAGTCAGCGCCGTGACCGGACTGGCGGCGGCGGCGGCGCAGCGGGCCTGCGCCCGCGAGTACAGCGAAACCATCGTCACGCCGCTGTCGGCAGCGGCGCTGGCTACCCTGCAAACCGAACTGGCCGCTGACGACCTGACCCTGGTCAGCGGCGGTAAATTCCACACGGTCACGTCACAACACAGCGACAAGGGCACGGCCGTTGCCCTGCTGACCAATCTTTACCGCCAAAAATATGCCCACGTCACCACGCTCGGCCTGGGCGACAGCGCCAACGACCGCCCCCTGCTGGCGGCGGTGGATGAGGCGTATCTGCTGCAAAAGCCAGACGGCCGTTGGCAAGATGTGGGTGATCTGGCGGTGGAACGGGTAACGGCCGTGGGGCCGGACGGCTGGCGGCAGGCGGTGCTGGGGCGGCTGGCGGCCGAAACTCAGAACGGCGGCCAGATGGCGTAGCTGGCCACAATCCACAGGCTGCTGGCGATCTCCACGCCTAATTCGGCAAAGCCGAACCGCTTGACGTTGGCGACCGGCCGTGGCTGCCTCACGGCCCAAATTGACCGCGCCAAAAAGGCGGCAAACGGCACGGTTATGGCCAGCGGAATGACGCCCCCTATGCCGGCCAGGGCGATGAGCAGCAAACCCAGGGCGTGGGCCAGCCACACGGCCGTGCGGTTGATCTCGCGTCGGTGGGTGTCGTGGATGCGCAGGCGGACGTACCAGGCGCCCAGGGCGTTTTGCCCGGCCATCACGCCCCACAACGCCCAGACCCACAGGCTCAGGCTGCCGGTGGCGGCCACGACGGCCGCCGGGGCCATCAAGGCCAGGGCGGCGGCTCCGGCGATTTCCATGCCCAACGAGCGCAGCCCGGCACGGCCGTAACGCGCCGCCAACAGATACAGGCCCATGATCGCCAGGGTGGGCAGCAGCAGCCAGGCCAGCGCCAGCCGCTCCAGCCCGATCAGACCCAGCAGGCAGAGCAGCCCGACGACGCTCCAACCCATTAACCAGCCGGCGGCTAAACGGCCGTCGGCCTGGCGCGCCCGCCCGCGGCGCGCGCGGAACCAAACCGTCGCCGGCTGGCGCATCATAAAGACGGCCAGCCCGCCCAGCAGTGTGAGCAGGGAAGCCAGGGTAAATTGCCCGGCAACGGCCGTGCCCACCCCAAACGGCGCCAGCAGCCAGGCCCAAGAGCCATGCTCGGCGGGTAAGACAATGTGTTTGCGCCACAAAACGCGCGGACGTTTACCATTTTCATCAACCATGCTGTAGTTATAACGCAAATGTCTGCTGTCGTCTGGTTTCGTGAGAAAGAGGCTGGCAGCGGCCAGAACCTGCCCTCAATTGCGGCAACTCTGATATAATCACCCGGCAACGACACCTAGATGTGTGAAGCCGGAGCGGCGCAACTTTATGGGACAGCCTGACTTTAGACAAGAGGCAGAAAACTTATTTGAGTACATGGTCGAACGGCGGCGCGATTTTCACCGTTACCCGGAATTGGGATTTCAGGAGACGCGCACGGCCGGGATTGTGGCCGAAACGCTGCAAGAATTGGGGCTGGAAGTGCAGCGCGGCGTTGGTCAGACCGGCGTGGTGGCTATGCTGGAAGGTGCTCGACCCGGCCCGACGCTGCTGGTGCGTTTCGACATGGACGCTCTGCCCATCCAGGAAGAAAACCCGCTCGATTATGCTTCGCAAAACCCCGGCGTAATGCACGCCTGCGGCCATGACGGCCACACCACCATGGGCCTGGCCCTCGCTAAAATCATGGCGCGCTACCAGGCGGATCTGGCCGGGGCCATTAAGTTTGTTTTTCAACCGGCCGAAGAAGGGTTAGGCGGCGCGTTTGCCATGATTGCCGATGGCGTGCTGCAAAATCCGCGCCCGGACGTGGCCCTGGCGATGCATTTGTGGACGCCGGAGGAATTTGGCAAGGTGCGGGTGGTGGAAGGGCCGTGCATGGCTTCTTCCAGCGTGTTTACGCTGACGGTGCAGGGGCATGGCGGGCATGGCGCGGCGCCTCATCTGGCGGTGGACCCCATTTTGGCGGCGGCGCAAATTGTCTCGGCGCTGCAAAGCATTGTCAGCCGCAATATCAACCCGCAGGACAGCGTGGTGGTGTCTATCGGGCAGTTTTCGGCCGGGACCACGTTCAACGTGATTCCTGATCGGGCGGTGCTGAAGGGCACGGTACGCAGTTATAACAACGAACTGCACCGCATGATTTACCGGCGCATCCTGGAAATGGCCCACAACCTGGCTATCGCCTTTCGCTGTGAGGCCACGATGGAGACCATTGCCATTGTGGCGGCCGTGAACAATGCGCCAGAGCCAACGGCCGTTGTCCGCCGCGCCGCCGAGCAGATCATGGGTGAGGCAAATATCGTCGAACATCGCACGATGGCTTCCGAAGATATGGGGTATATCCTGGAAGAAATTCCCGGCTGCTATTTTTTTATTGGGGCAAGTAACCAGGAAAAAGGGTATACCTTTCCCCATCATCACCCACGGTTTAACTTTGACGAGCGGGCGATGATCCACGGCGTGGCCGTGATGGGCCAGGCCATTGCCAATTACCTGATGCCGGAGAACGGCGTTGGCGTGTAGCGCTAGAAGGCAGACTAGCCTCTATCTCTAATCTAAGTAAACCGCAAAAAGTTTTGGGAACTAGACCCGAAGGGTTTTGCATCAATTTAGTCGAGTATCCTGGGTTTCAAACCCTTCGGGTCTTCTGAAAACTTTTTACTGATCACTTCACTTAACCTTTACACTCTATTTTTATGAAAACAGTGACTGACTACAACATTGTTTGCCTGGCGGGCGGCGTGGGCGGGGCTAAGCTGGCCCACGGCCTGGCGCAAATCGTGCCGCCGGAGCGCCTGACCATCATCGTCAACACCGGCGACGACTTCCGGCATTTAGGCCTGACCATCTGCCCGGACCTGGACACGGTGATGTATGCCCTGGCCGGCTGCGCCAATCCGGCGACGGGTTGGGGGCGCGCGGGCGAAACGTTCCGGGCGATTGAAGAAGTGGGCCGTTTGGGCGGGCCGGACTGGTTTCGGTTGGGCGACCTGGATCTGGCGACTCACCTGATTCGCTCGCAGTGGTTGGCTGAGGGGCAGACGTTAACGGCCGTTACCCGCCATCTTTGCCGCCGCCTGGGCATCCAACCCGACGTGCTGCCCATGAGCAACCAACCGGCCCCGACCTTCATCCAATCGGGCGAACGACGGCTGCCTTTTCAGACCTGGTTCGTCGAAGAACGCTGGCAGCCGCCGGTTGAACGGGTTATCCTGCCCGACGATGTGCGGGCGTCGGCGCAGGTCACGCAAAAACTGGAAACGGCTGACGTGGTGGTTTTGGCCCCGTCGAACCCATTTGTGAGTCTGGACCCTATTTTGAACGTCTATCCCATCCGCGAAATGGTCATGGATTTGCCCCTGGCCGTGGTGGCGGTTAGCCCAATTGTGGGCGGGCAGGCAGTAAAGGGGCCGGCGGCCAAGATGATGGGCGAGATGGGGCTGGCAGCGTCGGCCACGGCCGTGCGCGAATATTTTGGCGATTTAATCGACGGGTTTGTGTACGACACGCAGGACGCCGGCGCGGCGGAGCAGATGGCCGGCCCGACCTTGTGTGTGGACACGATGATGCACAACGACGCCGACCGGCGGCGGCTGGCGCAGGACGTGCTGGCTTTGGCGCAGCGCATCATCGCCGCGGCCGACTAGATGACCTCTTTACCACCCGGCCAGGGCATTTGGGCCATCATTCCCGTCAAGCCGCTGCTGACGAGCAAGAATCGCCTGGCCCACTTGCTGTCGCCGGCGGCGCGGGCGGCGCTGATTGGCGATTTTTTAGCGCGGATGCTGGCGGAACTGCGCCAGGTGGCCGGGCTGGCGGAGATTTTGCTGGTGAGCAGCGATCCGGCTGTGGCGGCGCTGGCCCGGCAGTTTGGCGCACGGCTCTTGTTGGAGGAACGGCCGTTAGGCTTGAATACGGCCGTGGCGCAGGCGGCCAACCTGGCGGCCGCGCAAGGCGCCGCCGGCATCCTTGTTTTACCGGCGGACCTGCCTTTTTTGTGCGCCGCCGACGTGCAAGGGCTGCTTGACCGGGTGACGGTCGAGCCGATGCTCGTGATTAGCAGCGACGGCCGTGACGACGGCACCAACGCCCTGCTCCTCAACCCGCCGGGCGATTTCACTTTTCAATACGGACCGGGCAGTTATCGTAAGCACCTGCACGAAGCCGCCGCCAGAAGCATGGCTTGTGTTGTGGTGCAGACGCCTGGTTTGCAGTTTGACCTGGATACAGAGAAAGATTGGCAAGTTTACCACCAAAGGAGGTTCCCATGTCTCAAGATCGCGTAGCACTTTATTTACAGGATGCCCATTCCTTGCAGGAAGGCATGAAACTCGTGCAGTATGCTGAGGAAAAGGGCTTTGAGGCCGTCTGGCAGGCCGAAAGTCGTCTGGTGCGCGATGCCATCGTGCCGATGGCGGCGTTTGCGGCCATCACCAGCAAAATTAAGGTGGCCAGCGGTGTGACCAATAACTGGACGCGCAACGTTGGCCTGCTGGCGGCAACTTTTCTAACATTGGACGACCTGGCGCAGGATCGGATCATTTGCGGCATTGGCGCCTGGTGGGATCCACTGGCCACGAAAGTGGGCATTAACCGCCGCAAGCCGCTAACGGCCATGCGGGAAACGGTGGAGGTCATGCGGCGGCTGTTGAACATGGAACGGGTGACCTTTGACGGCGAGTTTCATCACGTGGATGACATTATGCTGGATGTGGTACACGGCCGTAAAGAGCCGCGCAACGTGCCCATCTACATCGGCGCCACCGGCATGAAAATGATGGAACTGGCCGGCGAAATCGCCGACGGCGTCTGCATGAACTATCTGGTGAATCCTAAATACAACCTGGAGGCGCTGGATGCGATTGAGATTGGCGCGAAACGCGCCGGGCGCAAGCTGGAGGATATTGATCGGCCGCAGCTTATGATTTGCTCGGTAGACCATGACCGCAAGAAGGCGCTGGACAAGGCCCGCAAGATGATGACGCAGTATCTGGGGCAGCAGCCGCACCTGATGAAGGCCAGCGGCGTCAGCCAGGAACTGCTGGACGAGATTCACCAGGTGCTTACCTGGCCGGCCACCGACGAGGAAATTGAAGGGGCGATGCATCTGGTGCCGGATGACGTGGTGCAAATGTGCACGGCCAGCGGCTCGCCAGAGGAAGTGAAGGCTAAAGTGCGCGAGTATATCGACAACGGCTGCACTTGCCCCATTTTGTATCCGCTGGGCGACCCGATGTTGATGATCGATATTTTTAGCGAAGGGTATAGCAGCTAACTTTACCGAACAGGGCCATGGCGGGTCTTGCCAACGGCCGTTTCCGGTTTCACTTCAAGCGCCTCAGGGAAAGCCTGGGGCGCTTTTTTTGCGCTTTTTTAACGCGTAATGGGCTATTTGAGGCGGGATTAGTACACTTTTCCCGGTTATGGGCCAACGGTTGCGCATTATAATGGGCATGAATCAATTGCTGCTGGCGGTGTGGAACGGCCGTGCAGCCCGGTATCCTGACATTTTCACTCTCTTTGTACGGTTGGTAAACGGCCGTCTGATTAAAATAAACCACAATGGATCTACATTATCGCCAAGAACTGCGGGCTGATTCTAGCCAACTCATTTTCCCGGTCATCACCATGCTCGTTATGTTTGCCTGTTTTGTGCAAATTCTGGCAACGGCGAGCCTGACGGCCAGTTGGCCTTACATTGTCTACGCCATCGTCGGGCCAATCGGCACGGTGCTGGCCTGGAAGCTGGTCAGGCAAGAGCGGCAGCAGGCCGGCGGCTTCTTGTTCACCGTAGTGCATCTCGCCATGTTGACGATGATCCTGGTCTATACTTATGAACCAGGCGTCGTGGGGGCGCTGCCCTACGTGTATGGCCTTTTTGTGGCCATCAGCGGCATGATTGTGATGCCGGCGGCCAGTTTTACCACCTGGTTTTTTGCCACGTTGTTTATGGCGCTGGGCATCGGTTCTTTGGGCGAGTGGAGCGCCGAGAATTTTGTCGCTTATTTACCGGCTATCCTGTTCAACTTTTTGCTGGCGGTGATTTCATTTCTGACGGCCATTGAGTGGCAAACGGCCGTCGAATCCACCAGCCACCTGCACCGGCGGGTGCAGCAGCGGCGCGACGAACTGTTTGCCATTCAGGAAGAACTGCGCCTGACCAACGCCCGGCTGCAATACCTCAATGAACAGCTCGACATTGCCCGCCAGGCGGCCGAAAACGAACGTGACTTGCGCACCCGGTTTATGAACAACGTCAGCCACGAACTGCGCACACCTCTGAACGCTATCGTCAACTTCGCCCACATCCTGGCCTTGGGCGGCCGGGGTCCAGTCACCGCCGAGCAGGTTGACTATCTTCACCGCGTCGAACAATCCGGCTGGCATCTGTTGGAGATTTTGAATGATCTCCTGGATATGGCCCAGATCGAATCTGGTGAATTTAAGCTGCACCTGGAAACCATTTATCTTTACAACGTGTGTGAAGAGGCCATGACCAGCACGCGTGGTTTGCTGCTGGGTAAAGACATTGAACTGGTGCGCGATTATCCGGTGGAATGGCCATTGGTCCACGTCGATCAGATGCGTTTAAAGCAGGCGTTTATCAATTTATTGGGCAATGCAGCCAAATATACGGAGCAGGGCCACATTGCGCTGCGGGTTCAGCCAAACGGCCGTAACGTCCACATCATCGTCGAGGACACCGGCATTGGCATTGCCCCGGAATATCATGAGGCCATCTTCAAAGAGTTTCATCAGGTGGATGAAACGGCCGCGCGCAAGCGCATAGGCACGGGCCTGGGTCTGCCCATCACCAAACATCTAATCGAGCGGCATGGCGGCGTCATCAGCCTGGAAAGCGAAGTGGGGCAGGGGAGTCGGTTCATCATCACTTTGCCCATTTACCATTCCAGCAAAGAAGAAGTTGAACCGGTGCTTGAAGTCGCTGCCCCTTGATTGCTCGATCAAGTCCGCTGTATCTGAAAAATCCTATCAGGCCCGAATGCGCCAGGAGAAGACTGCGTCCGGTTTGGCGACGGTGGGTGGTTTTGGTGATCTGAGGTGGATTTGATAAACTCCTCGTAATTTCATACCCAAGGGACAAGAAGAATTTCATGACCTCTCTACAAGACGCTTACATCGTAGTAGTCGAAGATGACCCCAATGCTCTCCTGGTGACGATGGATTTGTTGCGGCTGAACGGCGCGGAGTATTGTTTTGCCAGCAAAAGTGTTGACGCGGCTTTGTCTTATGCGGACAAGCTGCCGACAGTTGATCTATTCCTGGTGGACATCAATATGCCGGGCAAGAGCGGGTTTGAATTGTTAACGGCCGTTCGCGGGCATGACCGTCTGGCCTCGGCCAAAATTATTGCCATTACCGCCGGCACGTTTGCGGAAGATGTGGAAAAAGCGCGCGCCGCCGGCTTCAACGGCTTCATCAGCAAGCCTCTCAAAACGACCGTGTTCGGCTCGCAGTTGCAGCGTGTGTTGGCCGGAGAGGCAGTTTGGGATTGGCGGTAGTGCAGTTCTGATTCTCAGGCAGGCTAACCAGAATGGAGGCGTAGTGGACCTCAAGAGGCGGTCTTTTTTTCAGTTTTACCGGGCAAAGGACCATCTGCCACGAGCCGGTTATCGGCGGCGGGTACGGCCGTTTCTCCTCCATTTTTCCCTCGCGCTTTTTTTCCTCACCGTTACCCTGGGCTGTAGTTTGCTGAATCGCGACACGCCCGCCCCCGTCCCGGAAGGTCAGGCCGGCCAGGTGACCCTGGTTTGCAGCCAGGAATGCGCCAATCGGGGCCAGTGCGGCCAAACCACAGACGGCCGTACCGTCATCCTGGGCCACCCGGAACGCCCGGCCGTCAGCGACCACCAGATGATCTTCAACGCCGACACGGCCTTCCCCATGGTTAGCGCCAATACCCAACGTGTTCAGGTCATCGCCACCGGCGAGCAATTCGACGCCCAGTTTTACCTGATCACCCGCCCGGAAGACGGCCGTTCCGGTTGGGTTGCCGGTTGGTGCGTTGTGCAGTAAGCTCCCTTTTTCGTCTGACTTGCGGCAGCGCGCATACCGGAAAAAGGCATCATGAATCCCACAGCCTCTATTTTGCATGAACTCCTGAAGGCGCAAGAGGACGGTGAATCCATTGTTCTGGCCACCGTCATCAAAGCGCGCGGCTCTGTGCCGCGCCACGCCGGGGCCAAAATGCTGGTCTACAGCGACGGCCGTACCAGCGGCACCATTGGCGGCGGCGAATTGGAGGCACGGGTCCAGGCCGCCGCCCTGGAAATGTTTGCGGCACCCGCACCGCGCATCATCCCCTATGCTCTCATTGATCCGGCGCGCGGCGATCCGGGTGTGTGCGGCGGTGAAATGGAGGTCTACATGGAACTTTACCAGCCGCCGGCCACCGTTCTGGTTGTGGGCTGCGGCCACGTCGGGCAGGCCGTTGCCGGACTGGCCCACTGGCTGGGTTACCGCGTCATCGTCACCGACGATCGCCTGGAGTTGGCGACCCCCGACCATGTCCCGGAAGCCGACGTTCACCTGCCCGGTGCATTTGCCGGCGTGCTGCCCCAACTGACCATTACCGCCAATACCTACGTCGTGGTTGTGACCCGTAACGTGTTGGTAGACCAGGAAATTTTGCCCCGGTTAGCGCCGACACGTGCCCCTTACATTGGGGTGATGGGCAGCCGGCGGCGCTGGGCAGAAACGCAGCGGCTGCTCCTGGAAGCAGGCTTGCCAGAAGCCGATCTGGCCCGTTTCCATTCACCCATTGGCCTGGAACTCAATGCCGAAGACCCACAAGAAATCGCCGTCAGCATCATGGCTGAGATTATCAAATTTCGTCGCAGCCCAGCGTGATTCGGTGATCAGGTGTGCAAGTGTTCAAGTATTCTGGTATCCATGTTCACCTGAACACCCAAACACCTGATCACCTAAACACCTAAAAAACCTAAACACCTGAACACTAACACACCTCACCATGACAGTTGTCACTTGAAACAAGCGCTAAATTTTAAGATACTACGCCTATGAACCTGCAAACTAAACTCATCCAACGTTATGAAACCCCCACCCGCGTTGCCGACGTGCTGGCGCTGCTGGCCAAACACGGCCGTGCCGCCCGCCTGGTTGCCGGTGGGACGGATCTTCTATTGGAATTGGAACGTGGCCAACGGCCGGATGTCGACGTGCTGATCGACGTGACCCGCATCCCCGGTTTGAACCAGATCAGCCAGGAGGCAGACGGCCGTATCCACCTGGGTCCCCTCGTCACCCACAACCAGGTCATCGCCTCCCCGCTCATCGTCGAAAAGGCTCTGCCGTTGGCCCAGGCGTGCTGGGAAGTGGCCTCGCCGCAGCTGCGCAACCGGGCCACGGTGGCCGGCAACCTGATCACCGCCAGCCCGGCCAACGACACCATCTCGCCCCTGTGGGCCTTGGGGGCCAGCGTTACCCTGGCTTCCGCCGCCGACGGAGAGCGCACCGTGCCGCTGTCTGAGTTTTACACCGGCGTGCGCCGCAACGTGATGCGCCCAGACGAAATGCTGGTGGACATCAGCTTTCCGCCTATGGCCGCCAACGCCCGCGGCGTGTTTGTGAAGCTCGGTTTGCGGCGCGCCCAGGCGATTTCCGTGGTTCACCTATCACTCATCCTGGAATTTGCCGCCGATGGGGAGACGATCAGCCGGGCGATCATCACGCAGGGCAGCGTGGCCCCGACGATCATTGCCTCACCCCAGGCGGAAGCCTTCCTGGTGGGCAAGCCGCTGACCGACGAGACCATTGCCGAGGCGGCGCGGTTGGCCGCGGCCACCGCCACGCCTATCGACGACATTCGCGGCCCGGCGGCGTATCGCACGGAAATGGTGCACGTGCTGACCAAACGCGCCCTGACGGTGCTGCGCGCCGGGCAGGAGCGGGCCAACTGGCCGCACAACCCCACCATGCTGTGGGGCGCTACCGGCGGCGAGTTTCCCACGGGCGATGCTTTTGCCGCCAGCCACGACGCCGACTCGCCGATCACGGCTACGGTGAATGGGCAAACGGTAACGGCCGTTGGCGGCATGCACAAAACATTGCTCCACTGGCTGCGCGACGAAGGCTATCTGACCGGGTCCAAAGAGGGCTGCGCCGAGGGCGAATGCGGCGCTTGCACTGTCATCCTGGACGGCATGGCGGTGATGTCTTGCCTGGTGCCGGCGCCGCGTGCGCACGGGGCCAACATCGTCACCATCGAAGGGCTGGCCGGGCTAAACGGCGGGGAAGAGCTGCACCCGTTGCAAGCCGCGTTTGTGGAAACCGGGGCGGTGCAGTGTGGTTACTGTATTCCCGGTTTTCTGATGTCGGGCGCGATGCTGCTGGAGGAAAATCCGCAGCCGGACCTGGCGCACATTCAACAGGCATTTGCCGGTAACCTGTGCCGCTGCACGGGTTATTACAAGATCATTGAGGCGGTGGAGAAAACGGCCGTATCCGCCTGATCCCCATCACCCGGAGGTGTACCGATGAGGCTCGAAAAGAAACACGAGGAAGAAATGGCCCAGCGCAAGGGCATGACAGGCCGAACCATTGTGGCCGCCATCTGGCTGCTCATTTCCATTGGTCTGGGCTACTTTTTAATTACCTATCTGATCGACCAAAAGCTTCTCAACCTGAACATCTTTTACCAATGGGGTGTTCCCCGCGTCGTGCCCGACTGGGTGTTTCTGATTGCCCTCATCTTGTTGGTGGTGGCCATCATGCAGTTCTTCCTATTTTTTGGCTTCATGATCACCAGTCCCGAAGGGCGTCGCCGTACTGGTGACCCCTCGTTGTATTCGCGTACGAAAGACCCATTTGGCGATCAGGGTGGAAGAGGTTAATGTGAATTCATACCATGCACAATCAATCCCGCGAGTAGACGCTGCGGGCAAAGTAACCGGCCATGCCCTCTATCCGGGCGATCTGACGCCGGATAATTTATTATTTGGCAAAGTTTTGTTTAGCGGCCAGCCGCACGCGCGTATGGTGTCGATGGATACCTCGGCGGCGGAGGCTGTGCCGGGAGTGGTGGCTGTTCTGACGGCCGTTGACGTGCCTGTCAACGAGTATGGTCTGATCATGCCCGACCAGCCGGTGCTGGTGGGTCTGGGCAGCAGCAAACCGCACAGCGACGTCAGCCTGTGGGAAGGCGACCACGTGGCCGTGATCATCGCCGAGACGGAAGAAGCGGCGGCCCAGGCGCGCAGCCTGATCCAGATCGAATGGGAGCCGCTGCCCATCGTCACCGACATGTTTGCCGCCATGCAGGATGAGGTGGTGCTGCATCCCGAGAAAGGCACCAACGTCTTGCAGCATTACAAAATTCGCAAGGGCGACATGGCCGCCGGCTGGGCGGCGGCGGACGTTGTCGTCGAGGATGAATACAAACTGCCTTACCAGGAACACGCCTATCTTCAGCCGGAAGCGGGCCTGGGCTACATCGACGAAGACGGCCGTATCACCATCGAGATCGGCGGGCAGTGGGTCCATGAGGACCAGGAGCAGGTCGCCCACGCCCTGGGTTTGCCGCTGGACCGGGTGCGCATCATTTACCCGGCTATTGGCGGGGCGTTTGGCGGGCGTGAGGATATGTCTTTGCAGATTGTCCTGGGGCTGGCGGCCATGCGCTTGCACGAACGGGGCATCGACCGGCCTATCCGCATCACCTGGACGCGCGAGGAGAGCATCATCGGCCACCATAAGCGGCACGAAGCGGTGGTAAAGACGAAGTGGGGGGCGACAAAAGAGGGGAAGATCACGGCCGTTGCCGCCGAAGTCTTTATGAACAGCGGCGCATACGCCTACACCAGCACCAAAGTATTGGGCAATTTCCACCTCATGGTCACCGGTCCCTACGAAATCCCCCACGCCCACATCGACAGCTACGCCATCACCACCAACAATGTACCCGGCGGTGCGTTCCGTGGGTTTGGCGGGCCGCAGGGTGCTTTTGCCGCCGAAAACCAGATCAACAAACTGGCCGAAGCCCTGGGCCTGGACCCGGTGGCGATTCGCCTGAAAAACGCTCTGACCGACGACAGCCTGCTGACGGTGCAAACCAAAATGCCCCAAGGCGTCAGCCTGAAAGAAGTGATCACCCGCTGCGCCGCCGAGTCCAATTGGGGCGACTCGCTGGTGCCCTCGTCCGGCTTCGCCAGCGTGCAATCCCTGACCGCCAATCCCCAGGCCCTCAAGAGAGGACGGGGCTTCGCCTGCTCGTTCAAGAACGTAGGCTTTTCGTTTGGCGCGCCGGAAAAGTGCGAGGCGATTGTTGAGCTGTACGGCAAAGGCGAGATTGAGAAAGTCATTCTGCGCCACGCCGCCGCCGACGTCGGGCAGGGATCACATACCGCCCTGAAACAAATGGCCGCGGCGGCCGTGGGGGTAGACGTTTCCCTGGTGGAACTGGATATGTCCGACACGGCGCGCACCGGCAATTCGGGTTCGGTCTCGGCCTCGCGGATGACGTTTATGGCCGGCAACTCCATCCGGGTGGCAGCGGCCAAGGCGTTAGAGCGCTGGGTCAACGAGGAGCGCCCGGCTATCGCCCGCGAGACGTATTACCCGCCCAAAACGGAGCCGTATGATCCGGAAACTGGCGTGTGTATGCCGAACTTCTCCTATGGCTACGTGGCTGAAGCGGTGGAAGTGACGGTGGACGTGGAGACGGGGCATATTGCCGTTGACCGGGTGGTGTGCGCCAATGACGTGGGGAAGGCGATTAACCCGACGCTGGTGCAGGGACAGATTGAGGGCGCGGTGGTGCAGGCGCATGGGTATGCGTTGATGGAGAACTTGCAGTTGAAAAACGGCCGTATCCTCAACCCCTATCTCAGCCAATACCTCATCCCCGGCATCAAAGACGTCCCGGCCAAAGTTGAATCCATCATCATGGAACTGCCCGACCCCATCGGCCCGTGGGGCGCGCGCGGCATGGCCGAAATGCCCTTCCTGCCGCTGGCTCCGGCCATCGTGGCCGCCGTCCACGACGCCACCGGCGTCTGGTTTGACGAAATCCCCCTGACGCCCTACCTGGTGGTGCAAAAACTACGCGCCCACGGCATCGGCGGCTAATGGGAGACTGGAGACTGGAGACTGACAAATCTCCAGTCTCCAATCTCCAATCCCCAAATCCCACATTGCCTTGCCCTCTGCTCCGATGTAGCATTGGCGCATGTTATTTTCCAACCATCTTGTGATTATTCGCGGCGGCGGCGATCTGGCGACCGGCGTGGCTTATCGGCTGCATAAGGCCGGTTTTCCGCTGATTGTGCTGGAGTTGGACCGGCCGTTAGTTATTCGGCGCAAAGTGGCCCTGGCCACGGCCGTTCTCGAAGGTCGCGTCACCGTCGAAGACTTGCACGCCCAACTGGCCCACTCGCCCGGCGAAGCCCTGGAACTGGCCCAAACCAAAACCATCCCCGTCCTCGCCGCCCCCCAAATCCCCACTTTCCCGTTCACCGAACCGCCTGCATCGTTCATCGTGGTGGATGCGCGCCTGGCCAAACGCAACATCGATACGCGCATGGATCAGGCGCCGCTGGTCATCGCCCTGGGCCCGGGCTTTACTGCCGGGGTCGACTGCCACGCCGTGATTGAAACCATGCGCGGGCACTCCCTGGGGCGGGTCATCTGGCAT
>Ga0116151_10000843_pt1 | contig 28404 bp, 24 predicted proteins | sample AD_UKC117_MetaG_FD_89893 | JGI IMG/M metagenome (GOLD analysis project Ga0116151, IMG submission 89893) | Active sludge microbial communities of municipal wastewater-treating anaerobic digesters from Hong Kong - AD_UKC117_MetaG | ecosystem: Engineered > Bioreactor > Anaerobic > Digestate... | reverse complement strand
CCCTACGACTACCTTTTTCGCGCCGTCAACACCCACATCCTCACGCCCAAGCCGCTCAGCGGCGACCTGACGCAGGATCGGCACATGATTTACCAGGCCATCGGCAGCGGCCATGCCTGGGTAGCCTACGACCTGCCCCACCCCACCAAAGGCTTCCGCTTCACCGGGCAGGGCATTAACAAAGGCAGCATGGGCGACCGGGTGCAGCTAGACGCCGGGGCTACGCTCCAGGCTAAAACGCCCGTGCCGGCCAACATCCGCCTCATCCGCCACGGCGAAGTGGTGGCCGCCATCGAAAACAAAACCCACCTCACCTACATCCCCGTTGAAGAAGGCGCCTACCGGGTGGAATGCACACTGCCCTTTGAAGGCAAAGAACGCGGCTGGATTTACAGCAACCCGATTTATCTTTGGTAAGCAGGCAAGATCGCGCCAGAAACCCTGAGCAACACCCGGCAGCGGCGACGAGGACCCGCCATGATTCTTTGATCTCCGCACCCAAGCCGTGTGACAATCGTCATATTATGTTGCCATCTGCTTGTGTTAAAATTTGGTAGGAGAAGTTAGGTAGGTGGTTTACCGGCAGTCTTGCAAACCCCACCAACTAACAAACTAACAAACCTAACAAACAATAACTATGTCAAAGAAAGCAAACATTGTCTCTAAACCCTTACAACCGATCAAACGCGCCATCGTCGTGGGCGCATCTTCCGGGATTGGCGCGGCGCTGACGCGCGAACTGGTGGGCCGGGGCTACGTGGTAGCCGCTCTGGCCCGGCGCGAAGGTGAACTGAACGCTCTCTGCGCCGCGCTCAATGCGTACTCACCCGACACGCCCCGCGCTTTCCCTTATGTCCATGACGTAACCAACAGCGACGCCGTCCCGGCCCTGTTCCAGACCATCGTGCAGGATTTGGGCGGGCTGGATCTGGTGGTGTACGCGGCGGGCATGCAAACGGCCGTATCCCTCGACGAATACGACACCGCCAAAGACAAAACGATGATCGACACCAACCTGATCGGCGCGGTGGCCTGGCTAAACCAGGCGGCCGTGCGCTTTAGTCGCGCCCGGCGCGGCCACATTGTCGGCATCAGCTCCATCGCCGGGGACCGAGGGCGCGTGGGCGCGCCGGGTTATAACACCAGCAAAGCCGGGCTAAACACTTTCCTGGAAGCGCTGCGCAACCGCCTGGCCAAAAAGGGCGTCACCGTCACCACCATCAAACCCGGGTTTGTGGATACGGCCCTGTTAAAAAACGCTCCCAAGACCTTTTGGGTCATTTCACCGGAGGAAGCGGCGCAGCAAATCGCCGCCGCCATCCAGCAGAAGCGTCAGGTCGTCTATGTGCCCGCCCGCTGGGGATTGGTCGGTCTGATTATCCGCCACATCCCCTCCTTCATTTTCCGGCGGTTGAATTTCTAGGCATTTAGAGATTGGTCCAATCTTGCAGATTGGACCAATCTTAAAGGCATACCATCATGATCGAAAAATCAGCTAAACCATCAACAAACAGTAGAAAAACGGCCGTCCCCTCGCCCACGCTGCCTGACGAACATCTGGAAATTGTCAGCGGCTGGGGCGAATCGACGCGGGGCATGAGCTATGTGTACCGGCCCAGCACGCTGGAAGCGCTGGCCAACGTATTCGAGACCGCCCGCCGCACCGGCCGCACCGTGGCCATGCGCGGCGGCGGCAACAGCTATGGCGACGCCTTCATGAACGATGAAAACATCGTGCTGGACCTGCGGCGCATGAACCGGGTGTTGGACTGGGATCCGGGCAACGGCCGTATCCGCGTTGAGCCGGGCATGAGTATCCACGAATTGTGGCAGTATGTCATCGAGGACGGCTGGTGGCCGCCGGTGGTCACCGGCACCTCCAAGACCACCATCGGCGGCTGCGCCGGGATGAACGTACATGGCAAAAATTCGTGGCGCAAAGGCACCATCGGCGACCATATCCTGGAGTTCGACCTGATGCTGCCGTCGGGCGAAATCATTCCCTGCAGCCGCACAGAAAACAGCGACATCTTCCACGCCGCCATCGGCGGCATGGGCATGTTGGGCTGCTTCACCAGCCTGACGCTAAAAATGACCCGCATTTATTCCGGCTACCTGCAAGTCCACACCCAGGCCCAGCCAGATTTGGCCGGGATGTTCGATTATTTCCACGGCTATGTGGACGAATCTGACTACATCGTCGGCTGGATGGATGCCTTTGCCGGCGGCGCGGCCCTGGGGCGCGGCGACGTACACCGGGCTTATTACCTGCCGGAAGGCGCGGACCCCAATCCCAGCCAGAGCCTGCGCCTGGAAAACCAGCACGTGCCGGAAAATTTGTTTGGCATCGTGCCCAAGTCGATTATGTGGCTGGGGATGCGGCCGTTTATGAACAATGTCGGCACAAAATTGATCAACACGGCCAAATATTATGCCGGCCAGGTGACCGGCGGCAAGGTTTATCCGCAGACCCACGCCGCCTTTCACTTCCTGCTGGATTACGTACCGCATTGGAAAAAGGCTTATGGGCCGGGCGGCCTGATTCAATACCAGCCGTTCGTCCCCAAAGACAAAGCGCCAGCGGCGTTCGCCGAGATTTTGCGCGTCTCGCAGGCTTTCGGGCAGCCGAACTACCTGACGGTATTCAAGCGCCATCGCCCGGACGACTTTTTGCTGAGCCACGCCCTGGACGGCTTTTCGATGGCGATGGATTTCCGCATTACCCCGGATAACCGGCATCAGATCTTGAAGCTGACGCGGGCGTTGGATGAGATCGTGCTGGCGGCAAACGGCCGTTTCTATTTCGCCAAAGACAGCACAGTCCGCCCAGAAGTGGCCCGCGCTTATCTGGGCGAAGAAGCGATTACCCAGTTCCGCGCCCTGAAAGCCCGCTGCGACCCCGACAACATTCTGCAAAGCAATCTCTGGCGACGCGTTTTCGGCGCAGCGTAACCATTTTAGATTGGACCAATCCTCATGATTGGTCCAATCTGTTTTCCATCGTTGGATGCAGGAGGAACAATGTCCACACGTATGATTTCGCTTGCTGCGCTGCTTGGGTTGCTGCTGTTGGGCGCGTTTCTGGCGCCCCACGCCCAGGCCGATGGGGGCACGGCCGTTTCCCAGACTGTAACGGCCGTGCCGGCCAGCCAGACCCAACCCGGCGAACAAGACACCTCCCAATCCAGCCTGCCCGGCGACTTGGGCCGCATTTTTGCCGTCCTCAGCGTCTTCATCGTCACCATGTTTACCATGGCCATCGGCACGGAGATTGTCGTGGACGTGTTCAAGCTCATTTTGGGCATCCAGAGCAAACCTACGGCGCGCAAAACGCTGGAAGAATATGAAAAAGTGCTGCCGGGCACACTCAGCAGCCTGGGGCTGGGCATGGAGGCGCAGCAGCGCTTGCAGCACCAATTGGCCAACCTGAAGGCGGTCCTGGAGCCGGTGTTCCGCCTGGAAGACGCCGTAGTCAACATCAAAACAGACAGCCTGCAAAAAAGCCTGGACGAATTATTTGGCAGCGGGGCAACTGAGGCGCAAATTGCCCAGGCCACTGCGGCGCTCAAAGGGCGGCTGGGGCGATCCATCACGCAGTTGGCGGCTAATTTATCGTTGGGAGAAACGGCCGTGCAGCCCCTCATCACCCAACTAGACAGCCTGATCGACACCGCTGCCGCCAATTTGAGCCAGACCACCCCGGAAGAGGTATTGCAGCAGGCGAACCACCTGATCAACGACAACCTGGCCGATCCCATCACCGACTGGACGCGCGCCCAGGTAGAATTGCTGCACGATCAATCATATGCTCAGGCGCGCCTGACCTACGAAAAACTGCTGCCCACGCTGGAAACGTCCGGGTTAAGCCCGCGTACCATCCAGCAAATTAAGGTGCAGCTAGAAAGCTATCTGGAGCAGCTACAAAATGCGGAGATCGGGCAGAACTACCTCGATGCGTTAAATGATTTGCTGCGCAATCTGGAACAACAGCGCAACGCCATTCGCTCTTACGTCCGCCGCTTCTGGGAATGGCTGCAAAAGCGGCTGATGCCGGGCCGCTACCGGCAAATGATGAGCGAGCGGAAAAGCCGCGAGACCCAGCCGGTTATCAAGAGCCTGGAACATGCGCCGGGAGAACTGCTGGCGCTGGATCGCCGTGACGTGATGGATCGGGACACTTACGTTCGCTGGATTCGCATGATTTCCGTGGTGGTGGGCGTGACCCTGGCCTACATGCTGCAAATCGATGCGGCCGTGCTACTGACCGACTTTTTGCCGGAATCGGCCAATTTTCTCAGCACACAGTTTCATCTTATGCCTGGCTGGCCGGCCATCTCGGCCGGCATTATCCTGACGGGTTTGGGAGCCAGCGCCGGTTCCGGCTTCTGGCACGACCAATTGAGCCGTTTGCAGGCCGTCAAACAAACCGCCGAGTCAGCGTATGCGGCCGTTCAACCGGTTATCGTGAACCAAAAGCTAAATGGGGAGGGGTAAGTTTTATAATGGTTAATGGTTGAATTGTTGAACAGGTGAATGGCTGAATTATTGAGAACAGACTTCTTGATTAACCATTCAACCATTCATCAATTCAACCTTTAACTATTAATCGGGGAAGCGATAGAAGTAGTTGTGCTCGCCGGTCAGGGTCTCCAGGCGGAAATGGACGGCACGGCCGTCATCGGCTTCAAACGCAATGGTGATGCGCCGGCCCACCAGACGGCCGACCAGGGCCCAGTATTCTTGGGAAAAATCTTCTGTCGGCTTCAGAATGCCGTCCTCGTTTTCTTGCCGGCCGGCCACCATCTCGACCAGACGCACGACATATTTGTCGGCCGCCGCGACAATTCCCAACACTTCCGCTTTGAATACAACGCGCAGATAATCGCCATTGGGCAGATGCCAGGCGAACTGCGCAGGAAAGGTTTCACCAATGGTGTAGTGTGATTCAGGCATGGGGGAAGTGTAGCCGGGCGAGTTAATCTGTCAATAAAAAACGGCCGTTCCGGGGGGAACGGCCGTTTCTCATCACCACAATCGTATCAGGCAGACTAACGAACTGCCTGTTCCGTATTTTTATCAAAAATGTGGACGTTGTGCATGTCCATCACCAGATCGATGTTGTTGCCCACATTGACGTTCATGCGCGTGTCAACCGTGGCCACCAGGCTGTTCTTGCCCGTGTTCACGTACAGATGCAGCTCATGCCCAAGCAGTTCCACCAATTCGGCCGTGCCCTTCAACGGCGCAGCGAGAATTCCGGGCGGCGCAAACTGCGGCGCATGCACATGCTCTGGCCGCATCCCCATCGTCACCTCTTTACCGGCATACGACTGGAAGGTCGCTTTGCGATCATCCGGAATCTGAACGCGGAAATCACCGGTGTCACAGAACAGATGGCCTTCTTCCTGCACCAACGTCGCGCTGAAGAAGTTCATGCTCGGGCTGCCGATAAAGCCGGCCACAAATACGTTGTTGGGTTCGGTGTACAGTTTACGCGGCGAATCGATCTGCTGCAGAATACCATCGGCCAGCACCGCAATGCGATCCCCCATGGTCATCGCTTCCACCTGATCGTGGGTCACGTAGATGAAGGTGGTGCCCAAACGCTTGTGAAGTTTGGTGATTTCGGCGCGCGCCGAAACACGCAGTTTCGCATCCAGGTTGGATAACGGCTCATCCATCAAGAACACGGCTGGTTCGCGCACGATGGCGCGGCCGACCGCCACACGCTGCCGCTGACCACCAGAGAGCGCCTTCGGTTTGCGGTCGAGCAGGCTGCCCAGGCCCAAAATGTCGGCGGCTTCTTTCACCCGGCGATCAATTTCTGCCTTAGGCGTTTTACGCAATTTAAGGCCAAAGGCCATGTTGTCGTAAACGGACATGTGCGGGTACAACGCGTAGGATTGGAACACCATGGCGATGTCCCGGTCTTTCGGGGGCACATCGTTGACCACGCGGTCGCCAATGCGAATTTCGCCCTCGCTGATTTCTTCCAAACCGGCCAGCATACGCAGACTGGTGGATTTGCCACAGCCAGAGGGGCCAACAAAGACAACAAATTCTTTATCGGCGATATCCATGTTCAGGTCATTGATGACGGTGACATCCCCAAAACGCTTATACACATTTTTGTACGTTACACTTGCCATTTATCTCTCCTTTGGGCTTCTAAAAGTTTTCCAACCCAGGCGAAAACATACTGCCTGACCAAACCTTGTATCGGTGTGAAACGATGGGAATTAAACTTTTGCTAAAGCGATTCTGTGATTCCTGCAAACTCTGTGGCAACTATAGCCAGGGGGAATTGATATGTCAACGAATCTTCAAAAACTGTCTAAATACGTGGTGTTAGCCGGTTGGAGGGAGTGGCTTGCTCTCGGTTATCCGGTTCTGCGGCCGCTGGCGCGGCTTAGCCGGAGGGGTATAGAAGCCGTCCAAAATGGCGATTTCCAGGATGCTGGCCGGCAGGTTGGCAGGCATATGGGTGGCATAATCGTTGATCCAGTTGGCTACGCTTTGGTGGTTGACGCTGAGCAGGCGGCTTGTCTCCCGCAGGGACAGACCTTCCAGGTAAAGACTGAGTGCCTGGAGGCGAACTTCTTCGTCATAGCCGCGTTCTTTGGCGCTGGGGGTGTAGCGGGTGCCGCATTGTTTGCAGCGGTAACGCTGACTGCCGGCCGGGGTACGGCCGTCTTTGATCTGGCGGCGACGGCTTTGGCAGCGGGGGCACTTAATTTCCAACATCTCTTCCACGGCTAGAGGATGGTGATCAGCACGGCCATGAGAAACAGCGTGAAGACAAACACGGCCGTTACCCAGTTGGCCTGCAAAGCCGATATCAGCTCCGCAACGGCCGTCGTTTCCCCCTCACGCCCTGGGCGCGGCTGCCGGCCGTTAAAGACCTGGTAAAAGGCTTCGACGCTCGTTGGGCGCTGGTCGGGATGCATCTCCATGGCCCACATGATCGCCTCAGAGACGTGACGGCTGACTTCCTCGTTGATGGCTTCCGGCGGCTGCAAACTGCGCGGATTGAGGAAGCGCGATTTGGCGTCTGGGGGCGAACTGTTGGTCAGCAGGTGATAAAAGGTCGCGCCCAGGGCGTAAATGTCGGTGCGGGCGTCGGTGTGGCCGCCGTCGCCGCCGTATTGCTCTAGCGGCGTGTAGAGAGCCGTGCCTCTCCCCTGGACTACGGTGATGGTGCGCACGTCATCCGGGGCCATCAGCTTGACCAGGCCAAAATCGACGAGTTTGATACGGCCGTCTGGCGTCAGCTTAATGTTGGCCGGTTTAATGTCGCGGTGCACGATGGGCGGATCCTGGCGGTGCAGGTAGGCCAGGGCGTCGACGATTTGCTCGGCCCATTTTAAGACCAGCTTTTCCGGCAGCGGCCCCCCAGCCTCAGCCAGCAGCTGGCGCAGATCTTTGCCAGGCACAAAATCCATCACCAGATAATCACGGCCGTTCTCCGAGAAAAAGTCGCTGACCTTGGGCAAATTGGGATGATCCAACTGGGCCAGAATGCTGGCTTCCTGCAAAAACTGGCTTTGCGCCTGCTGCTGTAGCTCCAGCGAAAAGTTGGGGTCCGGTTCAACCGCTTTAATGGCGCACAGACGTCCCGGCAGACGCAAATCCTCCGCCCGGTATACGCTGCCCATACCTCCCTGGCCCACGATGTTGGTTATCTTATAGCGTTCGCGTAGAATAGTATCGTTTGTGTGTAGCATCATCTAACTATGTCATTTCATCATCTTGAGGTATTATAGCATCATGTGAATGACCGTGTGGAATCATGGCGATTTCCTGTGTGATGCGGTCATCGGCACTTTTAAGAAGGGGCGGAAATCATGGATGAACAACCCGTATTAATTGCGCGAGAAGGCGAGCTGGCCGGTCAGCGTTGGACGATTGACGCAGATGAATTTGTCGTTGGCCGCGGCAGCGACAGCAACCTGGTTTTACCGGAACGCCAGGTTAGCCGCTATCACATCAAGATTTTGCGCCAGAACGGCCGTTACCTCCTCCAGGACTTGGGCAGCAAAAACGGCACACATCTCAACGGCGAACAGGTCAGCGGCACAGTGCCGCTGCAAGATGGCGACGAAATTCAGATCGCGCTGTGCGTGAAGCTCGTGTTTGTGGGTACAGACGCCACCCTCCCGCTGACCTTCGACCCGCCGACCCGGCAGGGCGCGCTAACCATCGACGAGCTGCAGCGCTCCGTTTTCATCAAGGGAGAATTGTTAACGCCGCCGTTGTCATTGGCGCAGTTTCGCCTGCTGCAACTGCTTTACGAGGGCCAGGGCGCGGTTAGCAGCCGCGAGGACATCATCGAGGTGGTTTGGCCGGGCACAGACGGGATTGGCGTCTCAGAACAGGCTATCGACGCTCTGGTGCGCCGCTTGCGCGACCGGTTGGCGGAGGTAGACGATTACAATTACATCGTGACGGTGCGCGGACACGGCTTCCGGCTGGACAACGCGCCGCACTAAATCGAACGGTACTGTAGTAAGAAAAAAGCGCCGGCGAGTGTGACTCGCGGCGCTTTTTTTGTTGAGGTGTGCCTGCCGGCGCTAGAGCCGGGCGGCAATCATGGCTTTGATGGCTTCGAGACGGCCGTTCAGCTCATCCTGGCCGCTCTGCACCACCTGATTTTGCACAACCCCCAACACCTCCAAGATCTCTTCCGAGACCAACTCGGGGTGTTCGTCCAAAATCTGCGCCCGTTCCAGGTCGCTTTCGGATTCCAACATCGCGTTGAGCAGTTGAATTTCCGGCGGCACCTGGCCTTCGGCCTCCTGCACGATGAGCGAATGCACAGCTTGCAGCCGCTGCACCAAGTCGGTCTGGCCCTGTTGATCGGCCTGGGCAATGCGCGAAGCGAGGTAATACATAAAGGCATCGTCGAAGCGCTCGAAATTGGCGCGAACGGCCGTTTCCAGGTCATCCGCCTGCAAAACAGCGTCCAACGTCTCCGCCGCCTGCGTCATCACCTGCCGCGTCTGCTGCTGAATTTGATCATAAATCTTCAGCAGCCGCGCTCGCAGATCAGACAACTTCTTCGCCTCGGCCATATGGCCGGCCTTTTCTTCCTTCTCAATTTCCTCCGTAAACAGGCTAAAGAAATTGTAACGCAGCGCCCCCTGTCCGGCATTGACAATGGCATCCACCACCGCGTCATCGTCCCGGTTGGCCAGCACATGTTCCAGCAGCAGTTCCGCCGACAGGCCGCCCTGTTTTTTAGCGGCCTGGTTAAATTTGTGCACGGCAATTTGCTGCTGTTCCATCCGGCGGCCGGCCGGCGTCTCGGTCATCAGCTTGGCGCGTAGATTGCTCAATTTCACCAACTGATCACTGTCGCCCATCTGGGATACCTGCTCCATAATCCCTTGCAGCATAGCCAGGAAGGTTTCATCGATTAAATTCAGGTTATCTTTCAACAGATAATCGCGCACATCCTTATCCGCAGTGGCCAGTTTACGCAGCAGTTCCGACTGTTTGCGCTGCCGGGCGATCATTTCTTTGGTAATGCCTTCGGTTTCCAGGATATTTTCCATGAAAGTTTGCAGGCTGAGGACCGGCTGAGGTTGGAACATGTAAGCACGGCGCTTTTCCTGGGGCGTATTGTCTACCGCCTGACGCACCAGCCGCCCGATAACCTGCTCGCGCTGCATCGAATCCAGGTTCATTTCCGGCGGCACGTAGGTCATAAACAGTTCGTGGTCGGGATCGTGGTAAACCAGCGGGGTGCTGAGCTGGCCGCCGGCGCCGCAGTTGGGGCATACGGCCAGATTCAACTGGCCGCTGAGGATCAGTTGTTTAAGAGCCGGTTGTTGGCCAACATCGATCAGTTGGTAAACCTCGGTCACGTAGGGAGTCCCACAGTTGGGACAGGTTATTTGTGTCTGCATGAATTCTCCTTCATCAATCGACCCGTGGTGATTAGTAAACGCGACGAACAGCCGAATTGCCGGTCAGACTGCCACGTACCAGTCCAAAGGACGAGTTATTGTTCTCTTGGTAGGGAAAAGGTAAAGGTCGTGCCGGGTCCGTCGTCGTTGTTGGCAAACCAGATACGGCCGTGATGCGCTTCAATGATAGCCTTCGTCAGATACAAACCGAGGCCGGTCCCTTCAGTTTTACGACTCAAGGCGTTGTCCAATCGAGAAAACTGTTGAAAAATGCGGTACTGTTGGTGCTCCGGGATGCCAATGCCTTCATCGCTCACAGCAACGGTCACATGGTTTGGATGCACCGTTCCCTTGATCGTCACCTGACCACCATCCATCGAATATTTGATGGCGTTGCTGATCAAATTGTTAAACACCTGGGTCAGGCGGCGCTCGTCGCCCCAAATTGTGGGGAAATCTGGAGGAAAGTCAAGGAAAAAGAAATGTTTGTTGGTCTGATTGCTGAATTTACGGACCACCGTTTCAGCAATTTTGGGCAGCATGACTTCGTCGCTGACGGCCAGGCTGAACGTGCCCGCCTGCAAGCGGGAAACTTCCAGCAGATTATCGATGAGGTCTGTCAGGTTGTCGGCTTCCTCTTCGATAACGGTTAGCGAGTCGTCAACGATCTCCCGCGACCAATTCGCATCCTGGCGACGCAGGGTGCCGGCATAACCCTTGATGATGGAAACCGGCGTTTTTAGCTCATGGCTTACAACGGAGATAAAAGTTTTTTGCAGCTGTTCTTCTTCGCGGTAGCGGGTCAGGTCGCGCACGTTGGCGATGATGTCGGTCATACGGCCGTTACTATCCAAAAACGGCGCATACGTAATGCCCAGGCTGATGAGACGGCCGTCGGCCGTCTGGTGATGGTCATTGTGCGGGCGGCGAAAATCACCTTCCACGTATAAATGCGCTGCGCCGGGCAGCGGCCAACCATTGGCAATCGCCTGGCTCAGGTCGGTATCTGTGCGCAATTTTTCCCACTTCACCACGTCCTTGTGGAACTGGCCGATCGCCTCTTCGGCCGTCCAGCCGGTCATATTACTCAATGCCCGGTTAAACACGGTAATGTGCAGGGATTGATTCAAAATCATCACGCCATCGGCGCTCTGTTCCAAAATGGCGTCCAACCGCTGCTTTTCCTGGTTCACCTGCTGATACAATCGGGCATTGCGCACGGCAATGGCAGCCTGCTCCGCAAAACTACGCAGCAAATCGGCCACGTCCTCGGCAAAGACATAGTTGCTGGATTGGAACACGTAAATGAGGCCAATGACTTCGGCGCGGCTGATCATGGGAATGCGGGTAACGGCCGTTAATCCCAAATTCGCTTTCCGCGCAATCTCGTTCAACTTTTCCGTCAACTCAGGAATAGCTTTGTGCTCTTCCCCTTCCTGGTAAGGCACACCACGTACCAGCGGCGCAAAATGGTCCACCACATTCGCCGGAATGCCATACACCGCCGCTACCCGCAGCGTCTCGCTGTTCGGGTCCGACAACACAATCATCCCAGCCCGGCCAGACACAATTTCCACCGCCGCCTGCAAAATAATGCGCAGCACATCATGCAAGTCTAATTCGGCCGTTAACGCCCGGCTGATAGCCAGCAAATATTCTCGCTGCAAAATTCGCAAATCGACAAGCGCTCTTGCCATCATTCTCTCCTCAAAGAGAAATCATTTTAACATAGCCCCATTTGAATACCATTTGAGGATGACGGGTTGCCCAAACCCAGACAAAAAAAAGGCCCAGGAAGCGCCTTCCTGGGCTTTTAGGCTAACACCACAGCTTAATTGACGGTTGATGGGTCAATGCCGGCTGCTTTTAGCGCCTTGTTATAAGCCGACGTCGCCTTGGCATTGGCAATTCGCGCCCGCCGCACCTCGTCCGCCGGCATATCGTCGGTAATTTCGATCAGATCGGGCTTGGGAATGCCGGCGAGCGCCGCCGCATCTGCCGCCGGGGCGGCCGGAGCCGCAGGAGCAGCCGCCGGTGGGGGAGCCGCCGCCGCAGGGTCGATGCCCGCCGCTTTTAGCGCCTTGTTATAGGCAGCGTTGGCCTTAGAATTGGCAATACGCGCCTTGCGCACTTCGTCGGGCGGCATGTCGTCGGTGATTTCGATCAGGTCGGGTTTGGGAATGCCGGCGAGCGCCGCCGCGTCGGCGGCAGGCGCAGCCGGAGCAGGGGCCGCTGCCGCCACAGCCGGGGTTTCCGCCACAGCGGCAGGATCAACGCCGGCAGCTTTTAAGGCCTTGTTGTAAGCCGCTTTGGCTTTGGAATTAGCGATACGCGCCTTGCGCACTTCATCAGCAGACATATCGTCGGTAATTTCAATGAGGACCGGTTCGGGGACGCCAACTGCCGCCGGAGCAACCGCCTTCGCCGCGGCCGGCGACGCCACAGCAGCCGGCGCGGCTGCGCCAACCTGCCCGGAGGCTTTGGCAGCCTTCATGGCCGCCGATTTGGCTTTGGCGTTGGCAATGCGCGCTTTGCGTTTTTCAGCGTCAGGCATATCGTCGGTGATTTCGATGACCGGGTAATCTTTGCCGGGAACCAGCTCGATTTCGCCAGTGGCCGCAGGAGCCGCGGCTACGGCGGCAACAGCGCCAGCCGGAGCTGGGCCGCCCATCACAATGCCGCTGCGCACGCCATCCCAACCGTGGACTGAGGCGATTTTAACGGCCGTAATCGGGTCAGCTTGTACGCCGTCAAACGCCGTTGGCTGTTTGCCATACTTCTCGCGTAGATTCCCGATGCGCATATTAGCGCCGCGCGGCAGGGCTGCGGCCTGCTGGGCTGCCAGACGCCGCGCCTCTTTTAGCTGGGTCTCGGGATCGCCCTGAACGGGCAGTTTGTATCCCAGAGTAATCGCTGGATTATAGGACCTGTCTTGTTTTTCTATCGTTACGGCCGTTTGCGCCGCGGCTTTATCCAGACCGGTAAATGCCAGCGCTAAAACGCCGCCTACCACAAGCACCAACAATATGATCACAACAGCGATAAGTACAATCATTTCTTTGTCCCTTCTGTTTTTCCAGGCTGATGCCGCCCATTATACATTTTGTGCCAGTTTTCTCAAATCAAAAATACATTTCCACAGAGGCGTATCTTGACGCTAATCTGAACTTCTGTCACAATGAAATGTATGGGCAATGAGCAGCGTATCGGGAAAAGGCAAATAAAAAAGCCCGGTCATCATGACCGAGCTTTTATGCCGAAGGTGGGATTCGAACCCACACGAGCGTAATGCTCACTACGCCCTGAACGTAGCGCGTCTGCCGGTTTCGCCACTTCGGCTGAGGTAGGCGGCATTTTACCAACTCGTCGCCAAAAGTCAATATCAATCTTGAAAATCACGACTTTGACCGACATACTTTCGAGAAAACAACCGGCAGTTGACTACAGGTAGTTGACTACCTGTAGTTCAGGAGAAAAAATGTCGATCTCAACCAATCTTCTCAAACGTGTGCAACTCTTCGCCAATCTTTCTTCGGAAGAATTGACGCTTTTAACTGAGATTTGTGTCCCCAGTCAGGCTAAACCTCAGGAGTTGATTATTGAACAAAACACGATGGGCACGGGTATGTATATCGTGGCCGCCGGCTCGGTAGAGGTGTTTATTCGCGGTCTGGAAAGTGCGCGCAGCCTGGTTGTTTTAGGCCGCGGGCAGGTAATTGGCGAGATGGCGCTAATCGACCAGGGGTATCGCTCTGCTTCGGTGAAGGCTACCGCGGAGGGGGCGACGCTTTACCTGATTGAACGAGATAAGTTTTACCAGTTGTGCGAGCAAAACAACCACATTGGCTTTATTGTCATGCGCAATCTGGCGATCGACATTGCCTTTAAATTGCGGCATCGCAACCTGGCTCAGCTTTAGGAGGGAACGGCCGTGTCTGACGAAATCTTCTACAAGGTAAGCTTTGTTGTGGTGGGCGGCCAACATCCGGGAGCCATCATGACTGTGGAAAAAAGACCAGAAGTTGGCGATCACATCGCGTTTAACGGATCCGTCTATACGATCACCGAGGTGATGGAGCTGATGCCGCCGGTGGGCAATTTTGGCTTTTTACACGCGACCTGCGAACACGTTCAGGCGGTGGAAACGCCGGATTGAGAGCGATCAAGGGTGGGAAACGGCCGTTACCTCACACCATAGCAATCGCATCCGCCGCCAATTGCGCCGCTTCCGTCAGCGCCGGGCTAACCTGCCCTTTCGCATTCACCCAGCGAATCGCATAATTTTGGGCCAGCTGATCAAGCGCCTGCCAAAGATCGGCATTGGCCACAGGTTGGCCATCCTTTTTTACCCAGTCGCGTTTGCGCCAACCATGAATCCACTGCGTCGCCCCCTGGAACAAATAATCAGAGGTCGTAAAGATCTGCACCTGGCTGCCGGGGGGCAAGAGCAGCAAGGCTTCGATGGCCGCCATTATTTCCATGCGGTTGTTGGTGGTCGACGGCGCAGAGCCGCTGGCCTGCCGGGTTTCCTCCCCGTTTTCCAGCACCACGCCCCAACCTCCCGGACCGGGATTACCTTTACAGGATGAGCGCAGGTACAGTCGGGGAATCTTGTCGGAAATTTGGGCATCCGGGGTGATCTTCAGGCGTGCTTCCCGGGCTAACTGGTCGACGCGTTCGTTCAGATCATGCCCGGCGTGGCCTTTGACCCAGTGCCACTCGATTTCATGGCGTTTGACGAGCGGCCATAAAGTTTGCCAGAGGTCGGCATTCGAAACTGGACGGCCGCCTTTATGCATCCAATTGTTTTTAGCCCATTTTTCTATCCACTGGGTGATGCCCTGGCGCAAATATTCGGAGTCGGTGTGGAATTCGATGGACGACGGCCGTTTTAAAGCCGCCAACGCCGCAATAGCCGCTTGCAGTTCCATCCGGTTGTTGGTTGTGTCCGGATCGCTGCCCGTCAGCACCTTTTCGTGGCTGCCGTACTGCAGCACAGCCGCCCAGCCGCCAATGCCCGGATTCGGATCCGCCCCGCCATCTGTGTAAATAACAACGTTCATCGTGGAGGAAAAGAGGCGGAAAGGCGCAAACTGCCTTTCCGCCTTCTCATGGTTTACTTTTTGCCAACGGCCGTTAACATCTCCGGCACGCTGGTGAACTTCACCCGGGGCCGGCCCTGGGCTTTGCCTCGGGCCACCTCAATGGCATCCAGTTTCAACCAATCATCATAGGAAAAATAATCCGGCTGTTTGGCCGCGATAAAGTCAGCCGCTGCCGCCCTCGTTGGGTGTTGGGGCTGCAAAATTTCGCCGGCGGCCACGTCGGCCAGCATATTCTGGACCGTTTCCAGCGCATCCGGCTTGTTGGTGCCAATCACGCCAGATGGACCACGCTTGATCCAGCCGCCGGTGTATTGGCCGGTAATGGGCGCCTGGGTTTCGGGGTCGATGACCCGGCCTTCGCGGTTCAAAATCACGCCCCAACTGTCATAAAAGGGCACGCCGGGAATGGGAACGCCTCGATAACCGATGGCACGAAACACCAGTCCAACGGGTATCTCTTCGAAAGAATCGGTTGCTTTAGGGCGCAAGGTGCCGGAATCGGTTTTGTACAATTTATTTTTAACCATACGCATCGCAACCACCTGCCCCGTGTCGTCCCCGAATAATTCTACCGGTGAGACTAGAAAGCGCAGAATGAGGCGGCGTGTTTTGCCGCTAGACGGCCGTCCGGCATACGACTGAATCACCTCCACCTTTTTCATCGTCGCCCGGTCCGAACTGACGGCCAGGGCTGCCTCGCTCAACGCGTCCAGCTCTGCCTCATCCGGCTCCACGTAGGCGTCGGTATCTGCCATTTCGCCCAATTCCTTAATTTCCGGCGTGGTAAAGGCGGCCTGGGCCGGGCCGCGCCGCCCCAGGATGTAGACATTTTTCACTTGGCTATGGCGCAATTTTTCCAGGGCGTAGTCGGCAATGTCCGTGGTGGCCAATTCTTCCGGGGTGCGGCACAAAATGCGGGCCACATCCATAGCCACATTGCCCACGCCTACTACGGCCACGTTCTCGTGAGAAAGGTCCACGTCGTAATCCCGGAAATCGGGATGCCCATTGTACCAGGCGACAAATTCTGTCGCTGGCAGGCTGCCGGCCAGATCTTCCCCAGGGATATTCATCTGCCGATCCGTTTGGGCGCCGGTGGTGTAAACAATCTGGTGATAATATTGACATAAATCGGATGCGGTAATATCTTTGCCAATCTGGACGTTGCCGAAAAAACGAAAGCCGGGGTTTTGGGCGATGCGGTCGTAGACGGCCGTTACCGACTTGATCTTCTGGTGATCCGGGGCCACGCCGTACCGCACCAACCCATACGGCGTGGGCAGCCGATCGAACATATCCACTTCAACCACGTATTCTTTTTGCTTAAACAAATGTTCGGCCGTGTAAAAGCCGGTTGGGCCGGCGCCAATCACAGCCACACGCAGAGGATTAGACTTTGTGCCAATTTCGGACATTCGAGGCTCCTTTTGTTATGGGTATTGTGGGATAGTTATTGTGCAACATTAATCGTCGTTGGCCATGATTTGCGTTTCCAGGGTGTCAATTTCCCCCCGGTATTGATCGCGTTCCGCCTTGAGAATATCGCCAATGGAGACAATGCCAATCAGTACCCCTTCATCCACGATGGGCATGTGGCGAAACCGACGTTCGGTCATCGTGTGCGCCAGAGAGTGGGTGTCGTCGTTCGGCATCCCGGTGATCACGTCACGGGTCATCAGGTCGGCTACTGTGCGGTCGAAGACCTGCTCGTTGCTGGCGGATTCACGAATAATGTCGCGCTCGGATAAAATTCCGATTGGATGATTTGTGGTGTCCACCACCACCAATGCACCAATATTATGCCGGGCCAAAATAGCCACAGCATCACGAATTTGCTGTTCCGGGCCAATGGTAATGACCCGCATCCCTTTTGTCGCTAAAATCCTTCGCACCTTCATGTTTTGCTCTCCAATTCCTTGAAAACAAATAGGGGCGCTTTTTCAGCGCCCCTAACTGATAACGACCTAACCGATCAACAACTTTCTCTTTTATCCTGACGCCGAAGTATCGTCAAGTGTAGAATAAAACCACCTTGAAGGCAAAACGGCCGTTACCCGCTCACCCCCCGCCCATTACCGCATGCAAACTATCGCACGCCGGGCAAGAACTGTCCGGTCGGATAATAGCATAACCAGCCTGCGGATCACCGTTAATGTCATAATCCGTGTAATCCACGTTGTACACCACCAGCAGCCGCACTTTGCCGCCTGTACGCGACAAAGTCACAGCTTCGGCCAGCCATTGGGCCTGATTGGCCACCGTCGTGTTGGCGGCCCAGGAAAAATTCGGCGGCAGACCCGGGAAACCTTCCGCCGACAGATACCCCAACTCTGTAAAACACACCTGCCGCGTCCCGGCAAAAGTGTTGTAATACAAATTCAACATCGGCAAGAAATACCAACTGTAATGTGTCCCGCCTGGATGCCCTACTGTCACCGTGGGCGACGTAGCCCCAGCATTGTAGTGCGTGCCAATGCAGTCCATATAGTTCACCGCGCCCGCCTGCCACATGCCCGCCAGATACCGATTGTCTGCCCAGGCATTAAAACCATTGTCAAAACCCGTTGGTGCCAACGCGCCAGAAATCACCATCACATTCGGATTGGCCTGTTTGATGGCTTGATAAGCCGGAGCCAGCATATTGTTAACATAAGATACCGGGTTAATCTCTCCGGCCGGCCATTCAAAATCGATATTCTGCTCATTCCAGACTTCAATGGCATCCGGTCCCAGGAGGGCCACCCCGCGCAAAAATTCCACCAGGCTGGGGAAATTGATACTGCCGGGGGCGGGATACGTATTGGCCCCGGCCACCGACACCAACACCTTAAACCCCTGGTTATGCGCCGCGTTAATGACCGAAGCGACCACGTCTGGCGAATCGCCGGCCGTCCATTTGTACTGGAATTTAGCCCAACGCATCCCGGCAAACTGCATGCGGTCTGGATAAGCCAGATTTAAGGTCTGCCCACCCAATTCAAAGCTCGTGCTCGGCGGTTGGGTTGTCGGCAGCGGCGTTGGCGATGGTCCAGGTGTCGGCGACGGCCCTGGTGTGGCTGTAGGATAAGGGCCAACAGGAATAATCAGCACCTGCCCGGGGAAAATGAGGTTGGGATTGGGGATGTTGTTGACTTGCACAATGGCGTAAACGGTCGTATTAAATCGCTGGGCGATAGACGACAGCGTGTCGCCTGGCTGCACCACGTAGGTGGTCGTGCCGGGAGGAATTGTGGGCGGGGTAACCGTGGGCGGGATTACGGTGGGCGGCACGGCCGTTCCGTCCGGTATCTCCAGGAAATGCCCGGCATAAATCAAATTGGGATTGGGGATGTTGTTGATCTGGGCCAGAGTCTCCACCGTCGTGCCAAAACGCCGCGACAACCCCCAAAGCGTATCCCCCCACTGAATCTGGTAAGTAAATGCCGACGCCACCGTGACTGTGACCAGGACAACAACCAACGCCACGACAATGGCCACAATACGCGACTTTTTCATGTTTATCCTCCTGAATCTGGTCCGCTTTTTGTTGGCAAACATACGAACCCGAACGACAAAACAGCTAACTTCTTCCATGAGCGTGCGCCAAACAACTTTGTCCGGAGCCAATGGGCACACCACCGTTTTTACATTATAAACATTCTTAACATAAACACAAGCATAAAATAAATGATAGCCCGTCGGGGTTGAGGTATACTTTTGGGCAAGACGCCATGCGGCGCGAGGCAATACCGCGGATACCCACACTTCCAACTGAAATCAGTTCAAAGGATAGGCCCAATGCAATTAGAAAATACGACAATATCCGAACACACCATGACTGTCTACGACAATATTATGGAAACAATTGGCGAAACGCCGCTGGTTCGGCTGCATTCGGTGGCCGGTGATTTGCCCTGCACCATCCTGGCTAAAGTTGAGTTCTTTAATCCGGGCGGCTCGGTGAAGGACCGGATAGGGCTGGCGATTATTGAGGATGCCGAGCGCAACGGCCGTCTCCAACCCGGCGGCACCATCGTCGAAGCCACCTCCGGCAACACCGGCGTGGGACTGGCCATTGCCGCCGCCCTCAAAGGGTATCGCTGCATCTTTGTTATGCCAGACAAAATGTCGCAAGAGAAAATCATGCTGCTGCGAGCCTTTGGGGCCAGGGTGGTGGTCACGCCCACGGCCGTTGAACCCGACGACCCCCGCAGCTACTACTCCGTCGCCAACCGGCTCGTCGCCGAGACGCCCAACGCCGTGCTGGCCAATCAATACCACAATCCCATGAACCCCCTGGCCCACGAACAATCTACCGGACCGGAAATCTGGCGGCAAACAGCCGGTAAAATCACCCACTTCGTAACCGGCATGGGTACCGGCGGCACCATCACCGGCGTCAGCCGCTATCTGAAAAGCCAAAACCCCCATGTGCAAATTGTCGGCGTCGATCCGGTTGGCTCGGTGCTGTACGATTTACACCGCACCGGCACGATGGGCAAAGCCGAAAGCTACAAGGTCGAAGGCATCGGTGAAGATTTTCTGCCTTCCACCACCGATTTAAGCCTCATCGATACCATCGTCCAGGTGACCGACCGGGAGAGCTTTTTGATGACCCGCCGGCTGGTGCGCGAAGAAGGCATCTTCTGCGGCGGCTCGTCAGGCGCAGCCGTGGCCGGGGCCATCAAATATGCCCGCGCCCGCCAGCTTGGCCCCGACGACCTGCTGGTGGTGATTTTGGCCGATTCCGGCTCGCGCTATCTGAGCAAGGTGTTCGACGATGAATGGATGCGCGAAAATGGCTTTTTGGAACGCACCTGGGTCGATTACCGCGCCAACGACATCCAGGCTATCAAGGGCGACGGCCGTCTCATCACCGCCCGCCCCACCGATCTGCTAACCGACGTCATCGCCCTGCTCAAAAACAACAGCGTCTCCCAACTACCGGTCGTCGACGCTCAGGGCAAACTGGTAGGCATCGTCACCGAAATCGACCTGCTCAACCACATGCTGCGTACCGACCACGTACACCAATCCGACGAAACCATCGAATCCATGATCGACGCAAACGTGCCGGTCGTGCGGCCCAATACGCCGTTGGAAACGCTCATGGCCATCTTCAGCAACCATAACGCCGTCGTCATCGCCGTCGGCGATCAGGTTCAGGGCATCCTGACCAAAATCGACATCCTCGACTTCCTCTCCTCACAAATGAAATGAAAGGGAGGGAGAGAGGTGTTCAGGTGTTCAGGTGATTAAGTGTTCAGGTGATTAAGTGTTTAGGTGTGCAAGTGATACGGAAAACCTGAACACCTGAACACCTAAACACTCGAACACCTAAACACTCGAACACCTAAAAATCCTTGAGTCCGCACTCGACCCGTGTTACTATTTTGACACCTAAATGCACGATAAAGGACCCTTATGATTGCCGAAACCGCCGCCAAACTACGTGAGAACATCCAAAAAGTCATCGTAGGCAAAGACGAAATCATCGATCTGGCGCTGATTGCCATGTTGTGCGAAGGGCATGTTTTGCTGGAAGACGTGCCCGGCACGGGCAAAACGACCCTCGCCAAAACAATCGCCGCTTCGCTGGGCTGCGCCTTCCGCCGGGTACAGTTCACCCCGGACTTGCTGCCCTCCGACGTGACCGGCATTTATTACTACAATCAAAAAGAACAGGAGTTTGAATTCCGCTCTGGCCCGGTGTTTGCCCAGATTTTGCTGGCCGACGAGATCAACCGGGCCACGCCGCGCACGCAGTCGGCGCTGTTGGAGGCGATGCAAGAACGGCAGGTGACGGTGGACATTGCCACCCATAAGTTGCCACGGCCGTTTCTCGTCCTGGCCACGCAAAACCCGGTCGAACTGGAAGGCACCTTCCCCCTGCCTGAAGCTCAGCTCGACCGCTTCCTGCTCAAAGTGGCCCTGGGCTACCCCGACGCCGAGGAGGAAAACGACATCCTGCTGCGCTTCGAGCGCGTCGATCCGCTGGACAGTCTGGCCAAAGTGGTCGAACCCGAGGAGATTTTAGCCATGCAAACGGCCGTGCGCGAAATCCGCGTGGAAACGTCGGTTCGCAACTACATCGTCAACGTCTGCCGCGCCACTCGCGACCACGAAGATATCGAGCTGGGGGCCAGCCCGCGGGCAACGATGGCCCTGTACCGGACTTGCCAGGCGCTGGCGGCGGTCAACGGCCGTGCCTTCGTCATCCCCGACGACGTAAAACACATGGCCCCCTACGTGCTCACCCACCGCCTCATCGTCAACCCGCAAACCCGCCTGCGCGGCCGTCGCCCGGAACAGGTGATCGCCGAAGTGGTGGCCACCGTGCCGGTGCCGGTGGAGACTGGAGATTAGAGACTGGAGATTGGAGACTCATAGTCTCGGAGAGCGATCAGTCTCAAGTCTCTAATCTCCCTCTAGCCATGCAAAACTACGAAACCATTGAACTCATTGTGCGGGAAAGCCGCCGCGATGTGCAAAAAAAAGCGCGGCGGAACCTGATGCTGGCGGCGGCCACCGGCCAAAACCTGGACGCCGCCGAATTTGCCAAAGCGCGCGGCATGGTCGTGCGCGAACGCGACAATTCAATTTTTAGCGACGCCTGGCCACTGCTGGCCGTCGCCTTTGTGCTGATTGGGTTAGCGGCGGGGCGCGATCCTGCCTGGTTGACGCTGGGCATTGCCCTGCTGTTGATCATCGGCGTCAGCTACGTCTGGAAGAACTTGTCGCTGTTGGGCGTCACCTACGAGCGCAGCTTCGACCGCACGCGCGTATTTCCTGGCGAACCCATCGCCATGACCCTGAGCGTGGGCAACCACAAGCCGCTGCCGCTCACCTGGCTGCAATTTCAAGACGAACTGCCCATCGCCCCCGGCGATTACGACGAAATTGCCCAGTTAGCCAGCGAAATGGCCGGTAAACACATTTACCAAAACACGTTTTCATTACACGGCCGTGAAAAAACCCAGCGCCACACCACCCTCATCTTTCCCCGGCGCGGCTATTACAAACTTGGCCCGGTCACTTACCGCTCCGGCGACGTCTTTACCCTGTTCACCCGGGACCGCCAGCACCAATACATCGACACGCTCGTGGTTTATCCGCAAATCTGGCCGCTGGCGGAATTGGGCCTGCCCGCCAAAGAGCCGTTTGGCGATGTGCGCGTACGCCGCAGCCTGTTCACTGACCCCATCAAAACACAGGGCATCCGCGACTACCAGCCGCAAGACCGCTTCCGCGACGTGCATTGGAAAGCCACCGCCCGGCGCGGCCGCTTGCAAACCAAGGTTTACGATCCGTCCGTAGGCATGACGATGGCTGTTTTTCTAAACGTGGCCACCTATGCCAAACATTGGATGGGTTACAATCCGCAGCTGTTGGAACGGGCTGTTAGCGTGGCCGCCTCCATCGCTAATTTTGGCGTGCAGCAAAAATGGGCGGTCGGTGTCTATGCGAATGGGTCCGTACCAAATTCCGACCAACCGATTCGTATTTTGCCCGGCCGCAGCCCAGAGCAGCTCAATCACCTGCTGGAGGGTCTGGCTGTGGTCACAGAATTTGCCACCGGCTCGGTGGAGAAGATGATGCTGCGCGAAAGCCCCAGCCTGCCCTGGGCGGCGACGGTGGTCCTGGTAACGGCCGTCGTCACCGACGAAATCATGGTCACCCTGCTGCGCCTCAAGGAAGCCGGCCGCCGGGTGGTGCTGATCTCCCTGGCGGAAGAAGCGCCGCCGGTACTGGGCGATTTGCTCACCTACCACATCCCGGCCGCCACGCCCGCCTTCCAGACCCCCACCAGCCGCAGCGCCACTGAGGCCGCGCTGAGCGCCATTCCCGTGCCGGAACCGGTAGAATTAACGATGGAAACGGCCGTTACCCCATGACCACGTCCGCGCTTCAGACCCCATCGAACCGCCCCGCTTCCGGCCAATTGTGGGGTCACGCCCACCACGAACTCATATATCTTACCTGGGCGCTCATGGAAGTGGCCCTGCTCACACCCTTCTGCTTTGCCCTCATGCGCTGGGTGCAGTTCTGGCCCCCCGCGTTGTTTATGCTGTGCCTGCTGCTGCTTTTGCTGCTGCCTTTTAATTTGGTCCGGCTGATGAGCGCCCTGGAATGGGACACCGAACAGCAGCGGCGCGTGCTGATCGTGGCCTTGCTGGTGACAGTGCTCGTTGCCTGGCGCACACTGTTTTACCGGCCCGATTCGCTCTTCGATCTGCGCTGGCTGCGCGATTTTGTGGCTAATCTGGCCGAAATAAACAATCTGCTCTGGCTGCGCGATTTGTCGCTGTTTTTGTTGATTGCCTTTGTCTGGTGGCGCGGGCTGCGGCTGGCGGGCAAAACGTTTACCATCGCCGGCGCCGGGCTGCGCCTGCGCGTGGGCGGCCTGATTCTGGCCCCGCTGGTGATCTGGTTTGGCAACGGCCGTCTCCCCTGGAGTCTGGCCCCGTTCATTTTGCTCTTTTTCCTGGCCGGGTTAACGGCCGTGGCCCTCATCCGCGCCGAAGAAGTAGAGCAAGCCCGGTCCGGCCGCTCCGCCTCGTTAGACCCGCGCTGGGTGACGGCCGTTTTCCTGTCTGCGCTGCTTATCGTAGTGATGGCCGGGCTTATGGCTCTGCTCGTCACCGGCGACCCCGCCCTGGCTGCCGTGAGCTGGCTCGCGCCGGTGTGGACAGCGCTTTATCTTGGCGCCGCCGTCGTGGGGAATACACTGCTGTATCTGGTCCTCCCGCTTTTCAAGGTGATTGGCTGGCTGATGGAACTGCTCATTGCCTGGCTGACGCCTTTTATGGCTCGCCTGGCCACCCCCACCCCCGCGCCGACCACCGGTCCGCTTGATTTCCCCCTGGAAGTTACCCGCGCCGCGCCCACGACTATCAGCGGTGGCCCTGGCCCCAAACTCATCACCCTGCTGCTGATGATCGCCGTGGTCCTGGTGGTGACCCTGGCTCTAGGGCAGTTATACCGTCGGGCAGAGCTGGCCGAGCGGCAAAGCGCGCAGACCAGTGGCTTCCCAGACCGCCCCGAATCCCCGCCGGGCCTGGGCCGTCGCTTGCTGCACCGCCTGGGCTTGCTGCGCAACTGGCGCACGGCCGTTTCCATCCGCCGCATCTACCAAAACATGTGCCAGGCGGCGGCTGCCAGCGGCTACCCGCGCGCAGTAGCAGAGACCCCCTACGAATACCTGGCGACCCTGGCCCTGGCCTGGCCGGAGCTTACCCCCGAAAGCCAGCTCATCACCCAGGCTTACGTCAAAATCCGTTATGGCGAGCTGCCGGAAACCCAGGCCGAATTGGAGCAAATTCAAGCGGCCTGGAAACGGCTGGAAGCGACCAAACCGGTAGAAACGGCCGTGGCCGACCCCACCACCATCAATCTCGCCAAACGCGTCAAAACCGACGACAGCTACCAGTAAAAAAAGCGGAACGACAGCGCCAAATCTTCGCCTGTCACCCCTGTTTCCCGGCCCATTCGTCGTTTGACAGCCCCACACAGTTATGTTATGATTTTTTCCGTTCTAACTAACATAAAATTACTAATGAAACAAGTTCACTAAGGAGATTTCAGGATGAGATCCCGTACTGAAATGATGGTCGACCGCCTTCGGGACTTACAAGCAGGAACACCAGACATTGAAGCCTCAGCTGTCGTGAGTGTCGATGGGTTGATCATGGCCTCATCATTGCCGGCAGATGTCGACGAAGATCGCATATCTGCTATGTCCGCCGCCATGCTTTCACTCGGTGATAGAATCTCCAGTGAACTGCGGCGCGGTACACTCAAACGTGTTTTCATTGATGGCAGCGATGGCATCATCGTGTTGATGGCTGTGGGCGAAGATGCCGTTTTGACTGTATTGGCACGCGCTCAGGCCAAACTGGGGCTCATCTTTCTGGATATGAGCCGAGCTGTGGAGGACCTCACCCGCCTCCTTTAAAGGAACTATATGCGAAAGATAATTTCGCAAAATAATGAGTAAGAATCTTAAGCGGAGGGGCATGTCACCCTAGATGACATGCCCCTCCGCTCTTTTTGGGGTTAACAAATGGACACAAAATTTATTTTTTTCACCGGTGGCGTCGTCAGTTCTGTTGGCAAAGGCGTCACAGCCGCAGCCCTGGGACGCCTCTTGAAGGCCAGAGGGCTGAGTGTTGCCGTACAAAAGCTAGATCCCTACATCAACGTCGATCCGGGCACCATGTCGCCTTATCAGCATGGCGAAGTCTTTGTGACTGATGACGGCGCGGAGACCGACCTGGACCTGGGTCACTACGAGCGGTTTATCGACATCAACCTCAATCAGGTTTCTAACGTCACAACAGGCCGTGTTTACGCCGAAGTGATTGCCCGCGAGCGGCGCGGCGATTATCTTGGCGGCACGATCCAGGTCATCCCCCACATCACCAACGAGATCAAACGCTGCATTTTCCTGGTGGCCGAAAAAAGCCAGGCCGACGTGGTGTTGGTGGAAGTTGGCGGCACCGTGGGCGATATTGAGAGCCTGCCCTTTCTGGAAGCGCTGCGGCAAATGCGGTCGGACATCGGGCGGCGCAATACGCTGTATGTACACGTCACATTTTTGCCCTACATCGGGGCCAGCCGCGAATTAAAAACCAAACCAACACAGCACAGTGTGCGCGAGCTGCGAGGCATTGGTATTCACCCTGATATGATCATCGCCCGGGCCGATCATCCTATTCCCGAGGAACACATCAAGAAGATCGCCCTGTTTTGCGACGTGCCGGAAAAGGCCGTCATCCCGGCGGTAACCAGCGATATTTTGTATGCGATCCCCCTGAAATTGAAGGCGACCAACATGGATGCGTACGTCGTGGATCGCCTAAAAATCAAGGATACGCAAGAGCCGGATCTGAGCCGTTGGGCGACGATGATCGACGAAATACGACGGCCGAAACAGATGATTCGGATCGGCATCGTCGGCAAATATGTAGAATTGCATGACGCTTACATGAGCGTGCGGGAGGCGCTTTATCATGCAGGCATTCCCAATAATCGTCTGGTAGAAATTGAGTGGATTCACTCCGGCGACCTGGAAAAGGGCAAAGGCTGGGAGCAGTTCGAGGGCCTGGATGGGATTGTGGTGCCCGGCGGGTTTGGCGAACGGGGAATTGAGGGCAAGATTGCCGCGGCCCGCTGGGCCAGGGAAAACAAAGTGCCATATTTGGGTTTGTGCCTGGGCATGCAGGTGATGTGCATCGAATTTGCGCGGCACGTCCTGGAGAGCGACGAGCCTAACAGCACGGAATTTGATTCGCAAACGGAGCACCCGGTAATCAGCCTGATGCCCGATCAACACCACCTGAACGACATGGGCGGAACCATGCGCCTGGGATCGTATCCATGCCAACTGGTTGACGGCACGTTAGCGGCGGCGGCATATGGCGAAGAGTTGATCCATGAGCGCCACCGGCACCGTTGGGAGTTCAACAACACCTATCGGGCGTTGTTGGAAGAGGCGGGCATGGTGTTTAGCGGGCTGTCGCCCGACGGCCGTCTCGTGGAAATCGCCGAGCTGCGCGACCATCCCTTCATGCTGGGCAGCCAGTTCCACCCCGAATTCAAAAGCCGGCCCAATCGACCGCACCCCTTGTTCCGGGCGTTTATGGAAACGGCCGTGCGCCGGCAAGAAGCGCGCCAGGCAGCCGCCGATAATGGCTCAGCCATCACCAACGGCACGGCCGTTGCCAACGGCACAACCCGGGTCAGCGAAGAAATCAGGCAAACACCCTGAGCGATTTTTGCGCGGCCTGGTTTGCCAGCCAGAAAAAAACACGAAACGCCGGCTGATACAGCCGGCGTTTCGTGTTCGAAGAGAAGAAAAAGAAGAGGAGTTTTATGTGCAAGTCAACAGGTTTTTAATTGTGGCGGGTACTTACCCGTTCCCGTCAGCCCAACATGCCCATACTATACAGAGTCAGAACACGTTTGTCAATATGTTGTTTATGTTTTATTCATAATTTGCCCATAGCGGTTGTCGAGTATAATGAAATCGTCGGTCAGATCGGCAATCGGAGGGCGGCGCATGTACACAGTACGGCAAGCAGTAGAGGCAGACTACGATTTTTTGTACGAGCTGCATAAAGCAGCCATGCGGGAATACGTCGAAGCCACCTGGGGCTGGCAAGAAGCGTGGCAGCAGGAATATTTTGCCAAAAAGTGGGATCCACGGCCGCGCCAGATTATTCAAGTGCGTGGCCGGGACGCCGGCGTAGTGGTGGTGGAAACCCGGCAAGGGGAATATTATCTGGCGCTTATTGAGCTGCTGCCGGAATTTCAAGGAATGGGGGTGGGCACGGCCGTTCTCGCCGATTTTCTCCATGAGGCCGATGCGCGCGGCCTGCCGGCAACCCTGCACGTGCTCAAGACAAACGGCCGTGCCCGCCAATTTTACGAACGTCTCGGTTTTGCCATTGTCGCCGACGAAGAAATCCGCTACAAAATGCAGCGAGAAAAGAAAACGGTGAACGGTGAACGATGAGCGATGAACGATGAGCGATGAACGATGAACGAAAGACTCTGACCACCTAAACACCTGATCACCTGATCACCAAACACCCACCCCACGGAGGAACCATGCAGTTCAAAACCATTATCGAACCATTTCGCATCAAGGCGGTGGAACCCATCCGCCACACCACGCGCGCCGAGCGGGAAGCTGCCCTGCGCGAAGCCGGTTACAACCTTTTCCTGCTCAAAGCCGAAGACGTGCTCATCGACCTGCTGACCGATTCGGGCACGGGGGCGATGTCGTCGGGTCAATGGGCAGGCATGATGTTGGGCGACGAGAGTTACGCCGGGGCCAGGTCGTTTTATAAGTTTGAAACGGCCGTGCGCACCATCACCGGCTTCAAACACGTCATTCCCACCCACCAGGGCCGCGCCGCCGAGCGCATTTTGTTCGGCTCCACCCTCCAGCCAGGCGACATCGTGCCCAACAACACCCACTTCGACACCACCCGCGCCAACACCGAATACCGCGGCGCGGTCGCCCTGGACATCCCCATCCCCGAAGGCCACGATCCGCAAATCATCCTGCCCTTCAAGGGCAACATCGACCTGGGCAAACTGGAAGCCACGCTCAGCGAAAACCCCGGCAAAGTGCCGCTGGCGATGATCACCGTCACCAACAATTCGGGCGGCGGGCAGCCCGTCAGCCTGGCCAACATCCGCGCCGCCAGCGAAATTTGCCACCGCCACGGCGTGCCCTTTTTCCTCGACGCCTGCCGCTTCGCCGAAAACGCCTACTTCATCAAGCTGCGCGAAGAAGGCTACGCCGACAAAACGCCGCTGGAAATTGCCCAGGAGATGTTTAGCTACGCCGATGGCTGCACGATGAGCGCCAAAAAGGATGGCATGGCCAACATCGGCGGCTT
>Ga0116151_10000840_pt1 | contig 28462 bp, 23 predicted proteins | sample AD_UKC117_MetaG_FD_89893 | JGI IMG/M metagenome (GOLD analysis project Ga0116151, IMG submission 89893) | Active sludge microbial communities of municipal wastewater-treating anaerobic digesters from Hong Kong - AD_UKC117_MetaG | ecosystem: Engineered > Bioreactor > Anaerobic > Digestate... | reverse complement strand
GGCACCAGGTAGACCTGCGCGCCGCCCGGCTGCGTCCAGTGCTGGATCGGCGTGGCGGCCTGCGCCAGGCCAGCGGTTTGAGGCAAGAAACCCAGCCCGGCCCAAGCCAGGCAGGCGCAAGCAGCTATCTTTTTCATATCAATGCATGTCCTCGAGGCGAGCCCCGGCGGGTGGCTTGCGCGGGCGCCAGTTGGGGTCGCGCGGCTGCGGCAGCAGCGTGGCCACGGTGAGCTGGTCGTCACCGAAGTACTTCTTGGCCACCGCCTGCACCTGGGCGGCAGTGACGGTTTTCAGGCGCTCGATCAGCCGGTCGTCGGCGTCCAGCGGCAGGCCCTGCACCCAGTTGCTGCCCAGGCTCTGCGCCTGCGCCATGACCGAATCGCGCTCGTACACCTGGCTGGCCACCCACTGGGTCTTCACGCGGGCCAGCTCGGCGGCACTCACGCCTTCGTCGGCGATCTTCTTCACCTGCGCGCGCAGCGCGGCTTCCACCTGGGCGGCGGTCTTGCCCTGCGCCGGCACGCCGCTGAGCATGAACAGCTGCGGCCCGCGGCCGACCAGCCCGTTGCCGGCACCGGCGGCGTCGGCCACGCGGTCGGGGCCCTGGGTGAGCGCGCGGTCCAGGCGCGCGCCCTGGTAGCCGTCGAGCACGGCGGAGAGCACGGTGAGCGCCAGCGCGTCGTCGTTGTCAGGGGATGGCTCCACGCCCGTCAGGCGCGGCACCTTGAAGGCCAGGTAGACGGCGGCCTGCTCGGCCGGTGCCTTGACCTGCACGCGCCGCTCGCCGGGCTGCGGCGGCTCGGGCCGCGGCTTGCGCTCGGGCACGGCGCGCGCCGGGATGCCGCCGTAGGTTTTCTCGGCCCAGGCCAGCACCTGCTTCGGCTCCACGTCGCCGGCCACCACCAGCGCTGCGTTGGCGGGCACGTACCAGCGCTGCCAGAAGTGGCGCACGTCATCGGCCTGCAGCGAATCGAGATCGCCCATCCAGCCCACCACCGGCCGGTGGTAGGGCGAGGCGACGAAGGCCGCGGCGTAGAGCTGCTCGCGCAGCAGCGCACGCGGGTTGTCGTCGGTGCGCATGCGGCGCTCTTCCTTGACCACCTCGAGCTCCTTGGCGAACTCGTCGTCGCTCCACTGGTTGTGGGCGAAGCGGTCGGATTCCAGCGCCATCACGTCGGGCAGGTGGCCGGCCGGCACCTGCTGGTAGTAGCCGGTGTGGTCGTAACTGGTGAAGGCGTTCTCGCGCCCGCCGAGCAGCGCCACCTGGCGCGAGAACTCGCCCGGCTTCAACTTCGCCGTGCCCTTGAACATCATGTGTTCCAGCACGTGGGCCACGCCGCTGGTGCCGTCCACCTCGTCGTAGGCGCCGGCGCGCACCCACAGCATCTGCACCGCCGTGGGCGCCCGGTGGTCGGGCTTGACGATCACCGTCAGCCCGTTGGCGAGCTTGAACTGCTGGGGCTCGGTGCTGGCGGGCGCCACGGCCCGGGCGGTGGTGCCGCCCTGCGCCTGCGGCGCGTTGCCGGCGCAGCCGCCGAGCAGGCCCAGCAGCGCGGCGGCCAAGCCCAGCGCCGCCAGGCGCCCAGAGGAAGGTGAAAGGGAGGTCGGGATCGGCATGGAGCAAGGGATCGGGAAAACGGGCGGAAGGTTCCGCCTGCCTGTCGGCCAGCAGCGCCTGGAAAGCGCGCCCACGGCCAGGAGACAGCTATTGTGACCGGCCCGGACCGCCATGCCACCCTGGCTGGATTTCATGGGTAAAAACAGCCTCCAGCCCTTTGCTGACGGGCGCAGACAGCTATGCTATCAATAGCATTCAGCAAGCGTTCCGCACGGGTTCCGCGTACTCGCCCTGCCCTTAGCGCCGCGGCTGCTTGCGCAGCGCGGTGGCGAAAAAGCGCACCAGCTCGGCGTCCAGTTCGGCGCGCACGGCGGCGGCGCCGATGGCGCGCTCGGCATGCGGCACGTGGGCAGCGGCGCTCTGGCGGGCGCGGGCCATGCGGGCTTCCTCGGCCTCGGCGTCGCGGCCGGCCAGATCGGCCAGCACGGCCACGCCCCAGGGCGCTACCTCCACGATGCCGCCCAGCACCTGCAGCGTGCGCGCCTCGCCCCCGGCGGTGTGGAAGTTCAGCGCGCCGGGCGCCACCTGCGTGAGCAGCGGCGTGTGCCCGTGCAGCACGCCCAGGTGGCCGCCCTCGCCCGGCACCTCGACATAGGTCACGGCGCCGCTGAACAGCTCGCCGTTCAGCGTCGCCACCTCGAGCCGGAACGGCTTGCCGGCGCCGGGGACGGGCCGCTCTTCTGCCACCTCAGTCGCCCTCCCCGCGCAGCGCGTCGGCGCCGGCGATGATCTCTTCCAGCTCGTTGGTGATGGCTTCCTGGCGGCGCTTGTTGTACTTCACCGTCAGCTCGTCGATCATGCGGCTGGCGTTCTCGGTGGCGGCCTTCATGGCCGTCATGCGGGCCGACTGCTCGCAGGCGGCGTTCTCGGCGATGGCGCGGAAGATCACCGTTTCCACGTAGCGCATCAGGGCGGCGTCGATCACCGGGCCGGGCTCGGGCTCGTAGAGGTAGTCGACGCTGCTGCCGGGCGCGGGCAGCTCCAGCATCTCGGGGCTGAAAGGCAGGAAGCGCGCCAGCACCGGCTCGTGCTGCAGCGAATTGACGAAGCGGTTGGTGGCGACGAACAGCGCGTCGATCTCGCCGTCGATGAACTGGTGCAGCGGCACGGCGATGGCGCCCATCAGCGCGTCGGCGTCGCCGGTGCCAAACTCGCCCACATGGACCGCCTGCGCCACGATGCGCGCACCGGCGCGCCGCAGCACGCCCAGCCCGCGCGCGCCGATGGCGGTGACCGACACCTCGCGCCCGGCGCGCTGCCAGGAATCGAGCTGCGTGACCGCCATGTGCAGAAGCCGCGTGTTGAGCGAGCCGCACAGGCCCTTGTCGGTGGTGACCACGATCATGCCGATGCGGTGCGCCGGCAGGCGGCTGGCCAGCAGCGCCGGGCGCACGTCGGTTTCCAGCGCCATCAGCCGCGCCACGATGCGGTTGAGGTGGCGCGAGTACGGTCGCAGCGTCAGCGCGCGCTCCTTGGCCCGGCGCATCTTGATGAAGGCGATGCGCTGCATGGCCTGCGTGATCTGCCGCGTCTGCCCGATGCTGGCGATCTGCTGGCGGATCTCGCGCAACTGCGACATGGCCGGGGCTCGTCAGTCGGTGGACGGGGTCGCGAGCGGCCGCGCCAGCCCCGGCAGAAAGCGCCAGGCGATCAGCCAGCCCAGGGCCTGAGTCGCCACCAGCGCCGCCACCGTGCCCGGCCAGCCGCCGTGGGTGTACGCAAAGCCGCAGAGCCAGGCCCCCAGGAAACCGCCGCTGTAGTAGGCGGTGTAGTACAGCCCGGTGGCCAGCGAACGCCCGCTGGTCACGCGGTGGGCGATGAAGCTCACCGTGGCCGACTGGGTGACGAACACCCCGCAGGAAGCCAGCGTCAGGCCCGCCACGATGCCCCAGGTGGAAGGCAGCAGCGTGAGCAGCACGCCCAGCGCCGACAGCGCCACCGACAGCAGGATGGTGCGCCGAGCACCCAGCCGCGGCACCGCGCGCCCGGCCAGCGGCGTGATCACCACGCCCACCAGGTACACCGCGAACACGTTGGCCAGCTGCGCCGGACTGAAGCCGTAGGGCGCCGCCGCCAGATGGAAGTTGACGTAGGTGAACATCCCCACCTGCGCGAACAGAACCGTGAAGCCCAGCGCGCTGGGCACCAGCACGTGGGGATTGCGCAGCAGCCGGCCCAGCGTGGCCACGCCACTGGCGAAGCGCGGGCTGGCGACGAAGTGGCGCGATGGCGGCAGCACCCGCCAGACCAGCACCGCACCCGCCAGGTTGAGCGCGGCCATCACGCCGAAGGCGGCGCGCCAGGGCATGAACTCGGTCAGGTGCCCCATCAAAAAGCGCCCCAGGAAGCCCCCCAGCACCGTGCCGGTGACGTACATCGTCATCACCCGCACCATGGCGGCGGCGCGGAATTCCTCGCCGATGTAGGCGATGGTGACCACGGTGACCCCCGGCACCGCCAGGCCCTGCAGGAAGCGCAGCACCGTGAGCCCGTGCACGGTGTCCACCTGGGTCATGAGCGCCGTTGGGACCGCCAGCGCGAACACCGAGGCCACCACCAGCCACTTGCGCCCGGCGGCGTCGGACAGCATGCCCATCAGCGGCGACACCATGGCCACCGCCAGCACCGTGGCGCCCACGGCGCCGCCGATCTCCACCACCGTGGCGTTCAGATCCTGCCGCAGCTCCGGCAGGATGGACTGCACCGAATACACCTGCAGGAAGGCGAACACGCCGATCAGCGCCAGCGTGAGCAGCAGCAGCAGGCCGGGATGGTCGTTGTAGTCGGGCGGGGAAGACGTGGCGGGGGCAGCGGACATCGGCGCGAAGGCGGCGCGCGCAGCGCGCGGCGCCCCCGAAGTGTAGATGGCAGCCGGCAGCCGACCGGGCCAAGGGGGCATCAGCCCCCGACCTGCGCGCGCACGAAGGCGACGAAGCGCGCCAGCGCCGGTGGCACCGCGCCCGCGGCCCACACCAGACTGGTGTCGCACTGGGGCAGTGCCACGCGCTGGCGCCCGGGGCCGGCTGCCAGCGCTTCCGCACCGCGGTACACCACGCCGGCGCGGCGGAACTGGGTCACGCTGGCCGGCACCCAGGCCACGCCGATGCCGCCCGCCACCAGGTTCACGATGGTCTGCATCTGGATCGCCTCCTGCGCGATGCGCGGCACCCGGCCGGCGGCCTGGTAGACGGCCATCACCGCGTCGTGCAACGAAGGCACGATGCGGCGCGGGAAGATCACCAGGGGCTCGGCCAGCACCTTGGCCAGCACCGGCCGCTCGGCCTTCGCCAGCGGATGCTGGGCGGGCAGCGCCAGCACCATCGGCTCGCTGGCCACGGCCAGCCGCGCCAGGCCGGGCGGCGCCGCGCCGGGGGCGTGCAGCATCAGGCCGGCGTCGATCTCGCCGCGGGTGAAGGCCGCCAGCTGCACGTCGCCGGTGGCTTCCACCAGCTCCAGCGCCACGCCCGGGCTGTGGGCGCGAAAGGCGCGCACCCAGGCCGGTACCTGTTCGAACCCCGCCGTGGACACGAAGGCCAGCCGCACGCGCCCCACTTCCCCTTCGGCAGCGGCACGCGCGCGCGCCGGCAGCGCCTGCGCCTGGGCCAGCAGCGCGCGCACCTCGGGGACCAGCGCCTCGCCCGCCGGGGTGAGCGCCACACGCCGACGTGTGCGGTCGAACAGGCGCACGCCCAGGGCGCCCTCCAGCCGCGCGATGGCCTGGGTGACCGGCGGCTGCGTCATCGCCAGCCGCTGGGCGGCGCGGCCGAAGTGCAGTTCCTCGGCCACGGCGAGGAACTGGCGCCAGGTGCGCAGGTCGATGGCGGGCTCATTCATTCGCACAGCATATCAATTCGAACGCAAAAGAGGATTGGAACGAATGACCGGGCGGCGCGACAATGCCGGTTTTCCCCACGAACGCGAGAGAGACCGATGGAGACCAAGCCAATCCAGATCAACCGCCGCAGCGCCAACATCACCCAGGGCAAGAGCCGCGCACCCAACCGCAGCATGTACTACGCCATGGGCTACCAGGAGGGCGACTTCGTCAAGCCCATGGTGGGCGTGGCCAACGGCCACAGCACCATCACGCCCTGCAACTCGGGCCTGCAGAAGCTGGCCGACGCGGCCATCGCCGGCATCGAGGAAGCCGGCGGCAACGCGCAGGTGTTCGGCACGCCCACCATTTCCGACGGCATGGCCATGGGCACCGAGGGCATGAAGTACTCGCTGGTGAGTCGCGAGGTGATCAGCGACTGCATCGAGACCTGCGTGCAGGGCCAGTGGATGGACGGCGTGGTGGTGGTCGGCGGCTGCGACAAGAACATGCCCGGCGGCATGATGGGCATGCTGCGCGCCAACGTGCCGGCGATCTACGTCTACGGCGGCACGATCCTGCCGGGCAAGTGGAAGGGGCAGGACCTGAACATCGTCAGCGTGTTCGAGGCCGTGGGCCAGAACGCCGCCGGCAAGATGAGCGACCAGGACCTCAAGGACATCGAGCAGCACGCCATCCCCGGCACCGGCTCCTGCGGCGGCATGTACACCGCCAACACCATGAGCAGCGCGTTCGAGGCGCTGGGCATGAGCCTGCCCTACTCGTCCACCATGGCCAACCCGCACGACGAGAAGCAGAACTCGGCCAGGGAGTCGGCCAAAGTGCTGATCGAGGCGATCAAGAAGGACCTGAAGCCGCGCGACATCGTCACCAAGAAGGCGATCGAGAACGCGGTGTCGGTCATCATGGCCACGGGCGGCTCGACCAACGCGGTGCTGCACTTCCTGGCGATCGCGCACGCGGCCGGCGTGGAGTGGTCCATCGACGATTTCGAGCGCATCCGCCAGCGCGTGCCGGTGCTGTGCGACCTCAAGCCCAGCGGCAAGTACCTGGCGGTGGACCTGCACGTGGCCGGCGGCATTCCGCAGGTGATGAAGATCCTGCTGAACGCCGGCCTGCTGCACGGTGACTGCATGACCATCACCGGCAAGACCATTGCCGAGACGCTGAAGGACGTGCCCGACACCCCGCGCGCCGACCAGGACGTGATCCGCCCGATCGACAAGCCGATGTACATGCAGGGCCACCTGGCCATCCTCAAGGGCAACCTGAGCCCCGAAGGCTCGGTGGCCAAGATCACCGGCCTGAAGAACCCGGTCATCACCGGCCCGGCGCGCGTGTTCGACGACGAGCAGTCCGCTCTGCAAGCCATCCTGGACGGCAAGATCGTGGCCGGCGACGTGATGGTGCTGCGCTACCTGGGCCCCAAGGGCGGCCCCGGAATGCCCGAGATGCTGGCCCCCACCGGCGCGCTGATCGGCGCCGGCCTGGGCGAAAGCGTGGGCCTGATCACCGACGGGCGCTTCTCAGGCGGCACCTGGGGCATGGTGGTGGGCCACGTGGCGCCCGAGGCCGCTTCGGGCGGCAACATCGCGCTGGTGCACGAGGGCGATTCCATCACCATCGATGCCCACCAGCTGCTGCTGCAACTGAACGTGTCGGACGACGAACTCGCCAAGCGCCGCGCTGCGTGGACGGCGCCCGGTCCGCGCTACACCCGTGGCGTGCAGGCCAAGTTTGCCTTCAACGCCTCGAGCGCCAGCAAGGGCGCGGTGCTGGACGACTACAAAGTGTGATCGCCGGGCAAGGAACTGATGCGCCCTGTCTCCACTCTGGGGGGAGACACCGTCGCGGGTTGGCGCGCATTCTTGGCGTCCGGTGGGCTCACCCGCTGGACGGCCCAGAACGGCGCGTCGAGCACCAACGCTTTGGCTGCCCAGTTACTCCCGATTCAATAGCTGTCGGCGCCCGATCCACAAGGGCCGGCAGCTTATTTTTCTGCAAAAACCTCAGCGGCGGCGCGGTGCCGCCTTCGCCTTCTGACCGATGGCCTCGCGGTTGCGGTTGATGCGGTCGAGCTTGCGCTGGTCTTCCTTCTCCATGGCCTTACGCTTGGTGTAACCCGACCAGTCGGCCCAAGCCCACCAGATCATGGCCGCGGCAAAAGGCGAGAGCACCCACATCCACGACCAGTTGGCCACCGGTCCGATTTCCTGCCATTTCATGAGCAGCAGGATGATGCCGAGTCCGAGCAGATACATGGTGGATTCCTGTGGTTTTGGGGCAACTTTTCCCAGTAGGCGGTCAACGGCCAGTCCTACAATGGCGTTTAAGCAAATACACAGATTATTCACTACCCACGAGGATAGAAACCATGAAACGTGTGCTCTTCGCCGTTGCTGCCCTTGCCGCCCTGGCTGCCGGCCCTGCCATGGCCGACGAAGCGATGGCCAAGGCCAAGAACTGCATGGCCTGCCATTCGGTGGACAAAAAGGTGGTCGGCCCCGCCTACAAGGACGTCGCCAAGAAATTCGCCGGCCAGGCTGGTGCCGTGGACACGCTGACCAACGCCATCCTGAAGGGTAGCCAGGGCGTGTGGGGTGCCGTGCCCATGCCCCCCAACACCAACGTGACGCCCGACGAAGCCAAGAAGCTGGCTACCTGGGTGCTGTCGCTCAAGTAAGCGCTTCGCCAGTGCCTGCTGCTGCACGCAGCGGGCCAAACAAAAAAACCCGCTCTTGCGGGCTTTTTTGCTGCTGTACCGGCAGGGACGACCCGCTTGATGGCAGCGGTGCCGCGGCTGCGCCGACCAGGAGCCGGCGCAGCTGCTGTCAGTAGGTCTGGTCCAGCTGCGTCAGGATGGCTGGGTTCTCCAGCGTGCTGGTGTCCTGTGTGATCTGCTCGCCCTTGGCCAGGCTGCGCAGCAGGCGGCGCATGATCTTGCCGGAGCGGGTCTTGGGCAGGTTTTCACCGAAGCGGATGTCCTTGGGCTTGGCGATCGGGCCGATCTCCTTGGCCACCCAGTCGCGCAGTTCCTTGGCAATCTGCTTGGCCTCGTCGCCCTGCGGCAGCGGGCGCTTGAGCACCACGAAGGCGCAGATGGCCTCGCCGGTGGTTTCGTCCGGCCGGCCCACCACGGCAGCCTCGGCCACCAGGTCGGTCTTGGCGACCAGCGCGGATTCGATCTCCATGGTGCCCATGCGGTGGCCGGAGACGTTCAGCACGTCGTCGATGCGGCCGGTGATACGGAAATAGCCGCGCTCGGCGTCGCGCACCGCGCCATCGCCCGCCAGGTAGTAGCCCTTGAGCTCTTCCGGAAAGTAGCTCTTCTTGAAGCGTTCCGGATCGCCCCAGATGGTGCGGATCATGCTGGGCCACGGCTTCTTGACCACCAGGATGCCGCCCGAGCCGTTGGGCACGTCGTTGCCGGCCTCGTCGACGATGGCGGCCATGATGCCCGGCAGCGGCAGCGTGCAGGAGCCCGGCACCAGCGGCGTGGCGCCCGGCAGCGGCGTGATCATGTGGCCGCCGGTCTCCGTCTGCCAGAAGGTGTCCACGATGGGGCAGCGCTCGCCGCCCACGTGCTTGTAGTACCACATCCAGGCTTCGGGGTTGATCGGCTCGCCCACGCTGCCCATGATGCGCAGCGAGGTCAGGTCCCAGTTCTTGGGATGCACCTTCTCGTTGGTCTCGGACGCCTTGATGAGCGAGCGGATGGCCGTGGGCGCCGTGTAGAAGATGGTGCACTTGTGGCGCTCGATCATCTGCCAGAAGCGGCCGGCGTCCGGGTAGGTGGGCACACCCTCGAAGATGATCTGCGTGGCGCCGGCGGCCAGCGGACCGTAGGCCACGTACGTGTGGCCGGTGATCCAGCCGATATCGGCGGTGCACCAGAACACGTCGCTGTCCTTCAGGTCGAAGGTCCAGTCCATGGTCATCTTGGCCCACAGCAGGTAGCCGCCGGTGGAGTGCTGCACGCCCTTGGGCTTGCCGGTGGAGCCGGAGGTGTAGAGGATGAACAGCGGATGCTCGGCGTTCACGATCTCGGGCGCGCACTCGGTACTCTGGCCTGCCTCCAGCTGGCTGAAGGTCTTGTCGCGGCCGGCCACCATGTTGCAGGCGGTCTTGCTGCGCTCGTACACGAACACGTTCTTCACCGACTCGCAACCGCCCATGGCGATGCCTTCGTCGACGATGGCCTTGAGCGGCAGTTCCTTGCCGCCGCGCATCTGGTAGTTGGCGGTGATCACGGCCACGGCACCAGCGTCGGCGATGCGCTCCTGCACCGCCTTGGCCGAGAAGCCGCCGAACACCACGCTGTGCGTGGCGCCGATGCGCGCGCAGGCCTGCATGGCGATCACGCCTTCCACCGTCATCGGCATGTAGATCAGGACGCGGTCGCCCTTCTTGATGCCGTGCGCCTTCAGTCCGTTGGCGAACTGGCTCACGCGGGCCAGCAGCTCCTTGAAGGTGACCTTGGTGACCTCGCCGCCATCGGCTTCGAAGATGATGGCGGTCTTGTTCTCGGTCGGTGTGCCGATGTGCCGGTCGAGGCAGTTGGCGCTGGCGTTCAGCTCGCCGTCGGCGAACCACCTGTAGAAGGGCTTGTTGGACTCGTCCAGCACCTGGGTGAAGGGCTTGGCCCACACCAGGTTTTCCTTGGCGCGCTTGCTCCAGAAGCCCTGGAAGTCTTTTTCCGCCTCGTCGCACAGGGCCTGGTAGGCAGGCATTCCGCCGATGCGCGCGGCCTTGACGGTGGCCTCGCTGGGCGGGAATACGCGGTTTTCAACCAGAACGGACTCGATGGCGCTCATGAGTTTGTCTCCTTTTTCGTTGAGGCGAATATCAAGCATACCGCCTTGGCAGGCCTGCCCGAAGCCCCTGAATGCTCGCGGCAGGCTCTTACAAAGCACTGACTGCCTCCCGCGCCCGCGCGGCCCTGCCTACAATACCCGGCCTCCAACAGCCCGCCTGAGCGGGCGCCGCCGCACCGATCCGCCATGTCCGACCACGAACCGATCCCTGCCCAGCGTCCGCTGCGCCCCCTGCCTTCGCTGATCTTCGCCAGCCGCTGGCTGCAGCTGCCGCTGTACCTGGGCCTGATCGTCGCCCAGGGCGTTTACGTGGTGCACTTCCTGGTCGAACTGTGGCACCTGGTGGAAGCCGCCTTCGGCCACCAGGGTGCGCTGCAGGCGCTGGTCACCAGCATTGGCTACAAGAGCGACGCGCCCGTCACCGCGCTGAACGAGACCGTGATCATGCTGGTGGTGCTGGCGCTGATCGACGTGGTGATGATCTCCAACCTGCTGATCATGGTGATCGTCGGCGGTTATGAAACCTTCGTCAGCCGGCTCAACCTGGAAGGCCATGAGGACCAGCCGGAGTGGCTGGACCACGTGAACGCCTCGGTGCTGAAGGTGAAGCTGGCGCTGTCGATCATCGGCATCAGCTCGATCCACCTGCTCAAGACCTTCATCAACGCCGGCAACTACACCGACAAGGTGCTGATCGCGCAGACGCTGATCCACATCACCTTCCTGCTGTCGGCCATGGCCATCGCCTACACCGACAAGCTGATGTCCTCGTCGGAGCATATGCACCACTGACCCTGGCCGTCGTCTTCAGCATCAAATGAGTCCCCAGCCCTTGTGTGACGGGCGGCACCAGCTACATCATCTATAGCGCCGAAGCAAACTTCCAACGCCGAACCGGCGCCTGACACGGACACCCACAAGAGGCCGCGGAGCGGGCCGTTCCAGCAGGCGCCGTGGCCGGGCTTGCACCGGCCACCGGCGTCGTCCCTCCTTCACGAAGCAGCAAGGCGACTCAGGGTGATGACACCATGCCCTCCGGCCGCACCCACGCATCGAACTGATCGGCCGTGAGATGGCCGCTGGCCAGCGCCGCCTCGCGCAGGCTGGTGCCTTCCTTGTGTGCCTTCTTGGCGATCTGCGCCGCCTTGTCGTAACCGATGTGCGGGTTGAGCGCCGTCACCAGCATCAGCGAGCGCTGCACCAGCTCGTCGATGCGCGCGCGGTTGGGCTCGATGCCGGCGGCGCAGTGGTCATTGAAGCTCACCATGCCGTCGGCCAGCAGGCGCACGCTCTGCAGGAAGTTGTGCGCCACCAGCGGGCGGAACACGTTCAGCTCGAAGTTGCCCGACATGCCGCCGATGTTGATCGCCACGTCGTTACCCATCACCTGCGCGCACAGCATGGTCATGGCTTCGCTCTGCGTGGGGTTGACCTTGCCCGGCATGATGGACGAGCCCGGCTCGTTCTCCGGAATGCTGAGCTCGCCGATGCCACTGCGCGGACCGCTCGCCAGCCAGCGCACGTCGTTGGCGATCTTGTTCAGGCTGGCCGCCAGGCCCTTCAGCGCACCATGCGCCTGCACCAGCGCGTCGCAGCTGGCCAGGGCCTCGAACTTGTTGGGCGCGGTGACGAAGGGCAGCCCGGTCAGCCGCGCCAGTTCGGCCGCGGCCGCCTCGGCGTAGCCCCTGGGGGCGTTCAGGCCGGTGCCCACGGCGGTGCCGCCCAGCGCCAGCTCGCACAGGTGCGGCAGCGCGGCGCGCACATGCGCCTCGGCATGGTCGAGCTGCGCCACGTAGCCGGAAAACTCCTGCCCCAGCGTGAGCGGCGTCGCGTCCTGCAGGTGGGTGCGGCCGATCTTCACGATGCCCTCGAACGCGCGCGACTTGGCCGCCAGCGTGGCGCGCAGCTTGGCCAAGGCCGGCAGCAGCCGCGTGGTCAGCGCCTCCACCGCCGCCACGTGCATGGCGGTGGGAAACACATCGTTGCTCGACTGGCTCTTGTTGACGTCGTCGTTGGGGTGCACCAGCCGCGCCTCGCCGCGCTCGCCGCCCAGCAGCTCGCTGGCGCGGTTGGCGATCACCTCGTTCAGGTTCATGTTGGTCTGCGTGCCCGAGCCGGTCTGCCAGACCACCAGCGGAAACTCATCGGAGTGCCGGCCATCCAGCACCTCGTCGGCCGCGGCGACGATGGCGCCGGTCTTCCGTTCGTCCAGCAGCCCCAGCGCGCGGTTCACCACCGCCGAGGCACGCTTGACCAGCGCCAACGCGCGGATGATCTCGCGCGGCTGCTGTTCGCCGGAGATGGCGAAGTTCTGCAGAGAGCGCTGCGTCTGCGCGCCCCACAGCCGTTGGGCCGGGACCTCGATGGGGCCGAAGGTGTCGCGCTCGGTGCGCGTGCCGCTGTCAGCTGTGCTCATGGGCCACCTGTCAAAATACCGGATTGAGCGCCGACGTTAGCAGAGCCCATCGGGTGCTGCACGCCGGCGCGCGATTCCCGAGCCAGCCTAGGACCTCCCATGACCACCATCAAGCAGGACGACCTGATCGAATCCATCGCTGCCGCGCTGCAGTACATCAGCTACTACCACCCGGCCGACTACATCCAGCACCTGGCGCGCGCCTACGAGCGCGAGCAGTCGCCCGCGGCCAAGGACGCGATGGCGCAGATCCTCACCAACAGCAAGATGAGCGCCACCGGCCACCGGCCGATGTGCCAGGACACCGGCATCGTCAACGTGTTCCTGAAGGTGGGCATGGACGTGCGCTGGGAAGGCTTTTCCGGCAGCCTGGACGACGCCATCAACGAAGGCGTGCGCCGTGGCTACAACCACCCGGACAACACGCTGCGCGCCAGCGTGGTGGCCGATCCCCAGTTCGCACGCAAGAACACCCGGGACAACACGCCCGCCGTCATCGTGACCGAGATCGTGCCCGGCAACACGCTCGACGTCACGGTGGCCGCCAAGGGCGGCGGCTCCGAGAACAAGAGCAAGATGGTCATGCTCAACCCCAGCGACAGCCTGGTCGACTGGGTGCTCAAGACCGTGCCGACCATGGGCGCCGGCTGGTGCCCGCCGGGCATGCTGGGCATCGGCATTGGCGGCACGGCGGAGAAAGCCGTGCTGCTGGCCAAGCAGAGCCTGATGGACGACCTCGACATGTACGAGCTGCAGGCCAAGGCTGCCAGGGGCGAGAAACTGACCCAGGTCGAGGAGCTGCGCCTGGAACTGTTCGAGAAAGTCAACGCGCTGGGCATCGGCGCGCAAGGCCTGGGCGGCCTGACCACCGTGCTGGACGTGAAGATCGCCATGTACCCCACGCACGCGGCCAGCAAGCCAGTGGCCATGATCCCCAACTGCGCGGCCACGCGGCACGCGCATTTCGTGATGGACGGCAGCGGCCCGGTCTACCTGGATCCGCCCCCGCTCGACCTCTGGCCCAAGGTCGACTGGACGCCCGACACCGAAAAAAGCAAGCGCGTCGACCTGAACAAGCTGACCAAGGAAGAAGTGGCGAGCTGGAAACCCGGCCAGACCCTGCTGCTGAACGGCAAGATGCTCACCGGCCGCGACGCCGCGCACAAGCGCATCCAGGACATGCTGGCCAAGGGCGAGAAGCTGCCGGTGGACTTCACCAACCGCGTCATCTACTACGTCGGCCCGGTCGATCCGGTGAAGGACGAGGCCGTGGGCCCCGCCGGCCCCACCACCTCCACCCGCATGGACAAGTTCACCGAGATGATGCTGGCCGAGACCGGGTTGATCGCCATGATCGGCAAGGCCGAGCGCGGCCCCGCGGCCATCGAGGCCATCCAGAAGCACAAGAGCGCCTACCTGATGGCCGTGGGCGGCGCCGCCTACCTGGTCTCCAAGGCCATCAAGACCGCCAAGGTGGTCGGCTTCGAAGACCTGGGCATGGAAGCCATCTACGAGTTCGACGTGGTCGACATGCCCGTCACCGTGGCGGTGGACGCCGGCGGCACCAGCGCCCACATCACCGGCCCGGCCGAGTGGGAAAAGCGCATCGCCAGCGGCGAGTTCAAGGGCGTGGCCGTCACCGCTGCTTGAAGCCTGCGACCGCGCCGCACGCCGATGCGCCCATCGGCGTGTTCGACAGCGGCATCGGCGGCCTGAGCGTGCTGCGCGCGCTGCTGGCCGAACTGCCGCGCGAGCGCTTCGCCTACCTGGCCGACAACGCGCACGCCCCCTACGGCGAGCGTGGCGATGCCTTCGTGGCCGAACGGGCGCGTGCCGTGCTGGCGCGGCTGGCGTCCGAGCACACCGTCAAGGCACTGGTGATCGCCTGCAACACCGCCACCGCTGCCGCAGTGCAGCTGCTGCGTGCCGAATTCGCGCCGCTGCCCATCGTCGGCATCGAGCCGGCGCTCAAGCCCGCCGCCGCGCTGAGTCGCAGCGGTCACGTGGGTGTGCTGGCCACGCGCGGCACCCTGCAAAGCGCCAAGTTCCAGGCCCTGCTGCGCGGCCTGGACGGCCGGGCCCGCTTTCACCTGCAAGCCTGCGACGGCCTGGCGGACGCTATTGAAAATGAAGCTGCCAGCGCCCGCCAGCAAAGGGTTGGAGCGCTGATCGACCAACATCTTTCGGCACTCGGTACATTGGGCTGCAGCGCCGGAGAGATCGACACACTGGTGCTCGGCTGCACCCACTACCCGCTGGTGTTGCCGCAATGGCAGGCGCGCGTTGGCGGCGCGGCCACCCTGCTCGACCCGGCCGAGGCCGTGGCGCGCCAGACCCGGCGTGTGCTGGCCGAGCGCGGCCTGCTGCGCCACCCGACGGAACCGCCCGCCGAGCCCCTGTGGCTCACCACCGGCACGCCGGACGCACTGGCATCGGCCGTGGCCCGCTGGTTGCCGGCGGTCAGCACAATTTAAAGCAAAATCGAGCTACAGCCCAGGCGCGGCAGGCGCAGGCAGCTATCAAAGAAAGAGCATTCTGCTCGAGTCGGCGTCACATCTTCATGTGCCGCCGGATGCTGAAGCGCCGGTTGCCCGGCGCAGCCGATCGGCTCAATGCAGATGACGCGGACGACGACCGCCGCCATGGCCGCCTGTGCCGTTGCCGCCCGGGCCGCGCGAAGAGCGGCCGATGTCGAGCGAACTGGCCAGGGCCTCGAAGCGGTCCGAGAACAGCTTGTCGATCTCGCCCACCACGCCGCCCAGTTCGGCGCCGTCGAAGTGGCGCTCCATCAGGTTCACCACGTCCTCGACCAGCAGGTCGCGCTGCGCCTGCATGATGGCCTCGGGGGTCGGGCCGACGAACAGCAGGATGAAGTCGTCGCGCGAATCGCGGCCTTCCTCCTCGTCTTCCTCGTCGTACTCGGCGTCGTAGAACGTGACCTCGATCGGCGCACCGGCCTCGGACAGCTCGTTGAGGCTCATGCACACGTCGTCGAGCTGGTGGCGGAAGTCTTCGTCGCCGCGCACCGTCCAGCACATCTGCAGCAGGCGCTCGTGCGGATCGAAACGGATGCCCGGCTCGTCCTCGTACAGGCTGGCGGCACCGTCGGCCAGCGAACGGGCGCCGGCGTATTTCCACAGCGGCTTGAGCGCGTCCTGCAAGGCGTCGAAATCGGCTTCTGGGCGCAGCTTCACGTCGCCATGCACGTGAATTTCAAAGGGTGCGTCGTCGTGACTCATGGCGTGTCGTCCTCAAGTGGTGCCCCGGGCCGGGATCGAACCGGCACGCCCCTTTTCAGGAAAGCGGCGGATTTTAAGTCCGCTGTGTCTACCAGTTTCACCACCAGGGCATGGTAGCCATTGTCGCAGTCTAGCGGCCCATGCCAACCACTGCCGTGCAACACGGAAAAGGCGACGCAGGGCGACGTGGACAAGGGCTGAGGGGGATTGGAAAGCGAAGCGAGCGATGGAGGCGCGAGCCGGAGTCGAACCGGCCTAACCGGATTTGCAATCCGGGGCATAACCGCTTTGCTATCGCGCCGGGTATGCTCTGACAAAAAAGGGAAGCTTGGGCTTCCCTTCGTTGCGCCGCCGCTGGCATGGTGGACCAAATTGGTACCCAACGGCAACTGATTTGGAGCGGGAAACGAGGCTCGAACTCGCGACCTCAACCTTGGCAAGGTTGCGCTCTACCAACTGAGCTATTCCCGCTTGCAAGCCCAAGAGTATAACTTGAAAAACGGGCAGGGCTCAAGCACCGAGAAATAATTTTTCCGGCGTCGGCCCGCCATCTCTTCAGTGCTTGACGGGCGCGGTGGTGGCCGCTGCCTTGTCCGCTGCCGGTGCCGCGGCCGGCGCGGCCGCGTCTTCCTCGGTCAGGGGCTGCGGGTGGCGCTCCAGCGCGATCTCCAGCACCTTGTCGATCCACTTCACGGGGATGATCTCCAGGCCTTCCTTCACGTTGGCGGGAATCTCCTGCAGGTCCTTCACGTTCTCTTCCGGGATGATGACCTTCTTGATGCCGCCGCGCAGCGCCGCCAGCAGCTTTTCCTTCAGGCCGCCGATGGCGGTGACCTCGCCGCGCAGCGTGATCTCGCCGGTCATCGCCACCTCGCCGCGCACCGGGATGCCGGTGAGCGCCGAGACGATGGCGGTGGTCATGGCGGCACCGGCGCTGGGGCCGTCCTTGGGCGTCGCGCCATCCGGCACGTGGATGTGGATGTCCTTCTTCTCGAACACCTCATCCTTGATGCCCAGGCCGCGCGCGCGCGAACGCACCACCGTGCGCGCCGCTTCCACAGATTCCTTCATCACGTCGCCCAGCTGGCCGGTGCGCTGCACGTTGCCCTTGCCGGGCATGGTCGCGGCCTCGATGGTGAGCAGGTCGCCCCCCACCTCGGTCCACGCCAGGCCGACCACCTGGCCGACCTGGTTCTGCTGCTCGGCGCGGCCGTAGTTGAACTTGCGCACGCCCAGGAAGTCGTTCAGATTCTCGGCCATGACCTGGACCTGCGGCGTCATCTGCTTGAGCTGCAGGCCCTTGACGACCTTGCGGCAGATCTTGGACAGCTCGCGCTCCAGCGAGCGCACGCCGGCCTCGCGCGTGTAGTAGCGCACGATGTCGCGCACGGCGTCTTCGGTGACCGCGAGCTCCTCTTCCTTCACGCCGTTGTTCTTCAGCTGCTTGGGCAGCAGGTACTTGATGGCGATGTTGGTCTTCTCGTCCTCGGTGTAGCCCGACAGCCGGATCACCTCCATCCGGTCCAGCAGCGCCGGCGGGATGTTCATGGAGTTGCTGGTGGCCACGAACATCACGTCGGACAGGTCGAAATCGACCTCCACGTAGTGGTCGCCGAAGGTGTGGTTCTGCTCCGGGTCCAGCACCTCCAGCAGCGCGCTGGAAGGATCACCGCGGAAATCCATCCCCAGCTTGTCGATCTCGTCGAGCAGGAACAGCGGGTTGCGCGTGCCGACCTTGTTCAGGCTCTGCAGCACCTTGCCCGGCATGGCGCCGATGTAGGTGCGGCGGTGGCCGCGGATCTCGGCCTCGTCGCGCATGCCGCCCAGCGCCATGCGCACGTACTTGCGGCCGGTGGCCTTGGCGACCGACTGGCCGAGCGAGGTCTTGCCCACACCGGGCGGGCCCACCAGACACAGGATCGGCGCCTTCACCTTGTCCACGCGCTGCTGCACGGCCAGGTACTCGAGGATGCGGTCCTTGACCTTTTCCAGCCCGTAGTGGTCTTCGTTGAGCACTTCCTCGGCATAGGCCAGGTCGTGCTTGATCTTGGTCTTCTTGCTCCAGGGCAGGCCGACCAGCACGTCGATGTAGTTGCGCACCACGGTGGCCTCAGCCGACATGGGCGACATGAGCTTGAGCTTCTTGAGCTCGCCCTCGGCCTTCTTGCGCGCCTCCTTGGGCATGCGTGCGGCCTTGATTTTCTTCTCGATCTCCTCGATGTCGGCGGCCTCTTCGCCCTCGCCGAGCTCCTTCTGGATCGCCTTGACCTGCTCGTTGAGGTAGAAGTCGCGCTGGTTCTTCTCCATCTGGCGCTTGACGCGGCCGCGGATGCGCTTGTCGACGTTGAGGATCTCCACCTCGCGTTCGAGCTGTTCGAACAGGCTCTCCAGCCGCTCCTTCACGTCGGCCAGGTCGAGCACGTGCTGCTTGGCCTCGAGCTTGAGCGGCAGGTGGGCGGCGATGGTGTCGGCCAGGCGGCCGGCTTCGTCGATACTGGAGATCGAGGTCAGGATCTCCGGCGGGATCTTCTTGTTCAGCTTGACGTACTGGTCGAACTGCTGCATCACGGCCCGGCGCAGCGCCTCGACCTCGCTGGCGTCGCGCGGGTTCACGGCCGGATCGATCGGGGTGACGGTGGCGCTGAAGTGCTCCTCGCCGTCCTCGATGTGGGTCACGGTGGCGCGCTGCTGGCCTTCGACCAGCACCTTCACCGTGCCGTCGGGCAGCTTGAGCATCTGCAGGATGGTCGACACGCAACCCACCTCGAACATGTCGCTGGCGGTGGGTTCGTCCTTGGCGGCGGCCTTCTGGGCCACCAGCATGATCTGGCGGTCGGCCGCCATGGCGGTTTCGAGCGCCTTGATGCTCTTGGGGCGCCCCACGAACAGCGGGATCACCATGTGCGGGAACACGACCACGTCGCGCAGCGGCAGCAGCGGCAGGTCGATGGGGGTGGGCGGCAGGGTGGTGGTGGCGGACATGGCAAATCCTAGGCAATGGCTCCGTCGTACATGACGGCGCAGCCCCTATTTTCAACCCTTGGCGGCCGCCCGGGGTGGCGTGGGGCTGTCGGTGAAAACCCGGCCCGCCAGGTGACGCGGCGGCCCATCGGGCTTGCTACGGAAACAAGAGCTGCCTGCGCCCGTCTGGCGCCGGCCAGAGCCCCAAAAGGCTTGAAGATCAGGCCTTCTTGGCGGCTTCGCGGTAGACCACCAGCGGCGGCTGGCTGTCTTCGATGGTGTTGTCGTCCACCACCACCTTGGCCACGCCGGGCAGCTGCGGCAGGTCGAACATGGTGTCGATCAGCGCCTGCTCCAGGATGGAGCGCAGCCCGCGCGCACCGGTCTTGCGCGCCAGCGCCTTGCGGGCAATGGCCTGGAGCGCCGTGGGGCGGATCTCCAGTTCCACACCCTCCATGGCGAACAGGCGGCCGAACTGCTTGACCAGCGCGTTCTTGGGCTGGGTGAGGATGTCGACCAGCGCGTCTTCGGTCAGTTCGGCCAGGGTGGCAACCACCGGCATGCGGCCGACCAGCTCGGGGATGATGCCGTACTTGATCAGGTCTTCCGGCTCAACCTCGGTGAACACCTCGGAGATCGAGCGCTGCTGCTTGCTGCGCACCGAGGCGCCGAAGCCGATGCCCGACGATTCCGTGCGCGCCTCGATCACCTTCTCCAGCCCGGCAAAGGCGCCGCCGCAGATGAACAGGATGTTGGTGGTGTCGATCTGCAGGAAATCCTGGTTCGGGTGCTTGCGCCCGCCCTGCGGCGGCACGCTGGCCAGGGTGCCCTCGATCAGCTTGAGCAGCGCCTGCTGCACACCCTCGCCCGAGACGTCGCGCGTGATGCTGGGGTTGTCGGCCTTGCGGCTGATTTTGTCGATCTCGTCGATGTAGACGATGCCGCGCTGGGCGCGCTCGACGTCGTAGTTGCAGCTCTGCAGCAGCTTGCTGATGATGTTCTCGACGTCCTCGCCCACGTAACCGGCCTCGGTCAGCGTGGTGGCGTCGGCCATGACGAAGGGCACGTCAAGCTGGCGCGCCAGCGTCTGCGCCAGCAGGGTCTTGCCGGAGCCCGTGGGACCGATCAGCAGGATGTTGCTCTTGGCCAGCTCGACATCGCCGTCCTTGGCGTCTTCCTTGTGCTTGAGGCGCTTGTAGTGGTTGTAGACCGCCACCGACAGCGTGCGCTTGGCCTTCTCCTGGCCAATGACGTAGTTGTCGAGGTTGGTCTTGATGTCGGCCGGGGTGGGCAGGTCGCCGCGCCCGGTCGCCTGCTCGCTTTCCTGGGGCAGTTCGTCGCGGATGATGTCGTTGCACAGCTCGATGCATTCATCGCAGATGAACACGTTCGGACCGGCGATGAGCTTCTTCACCTCATGCTGGCTCTTGCCGCAGAAGGTGCAGTAAAGCGTCTTCTCGCCCGTCGAATTGCCTTTCTTGTCGGCCATGGATTGCAGGTCTGGTGGTGGACGGAACCATGATAACCAATTGTCACGGGCCGCGCGGCGCGGGCGCCGGCCGTGGCGTTGGCTTCACGCAACGATCAAAATCGGGCGCGGCCCAAGCCAGACTTGCGCCGCCTGCTCGGCAAAGCGTAGCAAACGGGGCGGCGTGGCCGGAGCCGGAGCCGCCTGCCCCGGCGCCGTCAGGGGCGCTTGGCGATCACCTGGTCGACCAGGCCGTAGTCCTTGGCCTCGTCGGCGGTCATGAAGTAGTCGCGCTCGGTGTCGCGCTGGATCTTCTCGTAGTCCTGCCCGGTGCGCTCCGCCAGGATGCGGTTCATCTGCTCCTTGGTGCGCAGGATGTCGCGGGCGTGGATCTCGATGTCGGTGGCCTGGCCGCGCGCGCCGCCCAGCACCTGGTGGATCATCACCTTGCTGTTGGGCAGGCTGTAGCGCTTGCCCTTGGCACCGGCGGCCAGCAGGAAGGCGCCCATGCTGGCAGCGAAGCCCAGGCACATGGTCGACACGTCCGGCTTGATGAACTGCATGGTGTCGTAGATCGACATGCCGGCCGTCACGCTGCCGCCGGGCGAGTTGATGTACAGCGAGATGTCCTTGTCCGGGTTCTCGCTTTCCAGGAACAGCAGCTGCGCCACCACCAGGTTGGCGGTCTGGTCGTTGACCTCGCCCACCAGGAAGATCACGCGCTCCTTCAGCAGGCGCGAATAGATGTCGAACGACCGCTCGCCGCGGCCGGACTGCTCGATCACCATCGGGATCAAGCCAAGGTTCTGGGGGGTCTGGTAGTCGCTCATGAATGCTCCGTGCAAGGCCAGAAAGGCAAATGGGGCTTGTAGCCCCCGGCTTCAAGCCCCATTGTCGCCGCTTCGCGGCGGCGCCGTCCGGGCGCCCTGATTGAACCGCCAAAAGCGGGTTCAGCCGTCATCCACGCTGAGCAGGCAGCTATGGATACCGCAGCAGGCCTCAGCCCTGCGCGTCCTGGTTGCCCATCAGATCGTCGAAGGCGAGCTGCTTTTCGGTGACTTTGGCCTTGCCGATCACGTGCTCGGTGACGTTGTTCTCGATCACCATGGCCTCCACATCGGCCAGGCGCTTCGGGTCGGCGTAGTAGTAGCGCACCACCTCTTCCGGCTTCTCGTAGCTGGCGGCCATCTCTTCCACCTGGGCCTTGATCTGGTCCGGCTTGGCGACCAGGTCGTTGGCCTTCACCAGCTCGGCCACCACCAGGCCCAGACGCACGCGGCGCTCGGCCTCGGGGCGGAAGGTGTCTTCGGGGATGGGGAGCTTCTCCACGTCCTTCATGCCGCGGGCCTTGAGGTCGGCGCGGGCGGATTCGATCATGCGCGCCACCTCGGCCTGCACGCTGGCCTTGGGCAGGTCGAGCTCGGCCTTGGCCAGCAGCGCGTCCATCACGGCCTGCTTGTTGCGGGCGTTCAGGCGGAACTTGACCTCGCGCTCCAGGTTCTTGCGGATGTCGGCGCGCAGCGCTTCCACCGTGGCGTCCTTCACGCCCAGCGACTTGGCGAAGGCTTCGTTCACCTCCGGCAGGTGGCCGGCTTCCAGGTTCTTCAGCGTGACCATGAAGTCGGCCGACTTGCCGGCCACGTCCTGGCCCGGGTAATCGGCCGGGAAGGCCAGCGGGAAGGTCTTGCTCTCGCCCACCTTCATGCCGCGCACGGCGTCCTCGAATTCCTTCAGCATCTGGCCTTCGCCGACCACGAACTGGAAGTCGTCGGCCTTGCCGCCGTCAAAGGGCTCCCCGTCGATCTTGCCGGCGAAATCCACGGTCACGCGGTCACCGTCGTCGGCGGCGCTGCCCTGGGCGCGCTGGGCAAAGCTGCGGCGCTGCTTGCGCAGGATGTCGATGGTGCGGTCGATGGCCTCGTCGCTCACGTCGGCGGAGGCTTTCTCGATCTCGGCAGTGGACAGATCGGCGATCTTGACCTCCGGGAACACCTCGAACACCGCGTCGAAGGCCAGCTGGCCCTCGGGGGCGCCGTCTTTCTCGGTGATGGTGGGCTGGCCGGCCACGCGCAGCTGCGCCTCGTTGGCGGCCTCGTAGAAGGCCTGGCCGACCTTGTCGTTCATCACTTCGTACTGCACGGAATAGCCGTAGCGCTGCTGCACCACGCTCATCGGCACCTTGCCGGGACGGAAGCCGTCCATGCGCACGGTGCGGGCGAGCTTGCGCAGGCGCGCGTCGACTTCGCCGCGGATGGTGTCCACGGGCAGGGTCAGCGTCATCTTGCGCTCGAGCTTGTCGAGGGTTTCCACGTTCACGGCCATGTTGATGCTCTCTTCGTGTCTGTTCAGTCTTCGGAAAATCTGGTGCGCGGGGGGGGACTCGAACCCCCACACCATTGCTGGCGTCAGGACCTAAACCTGGTGCGTCTACCAATTTCGCCACCCGCGCACGCTGCAAAAATCGGTCCGGTCCGGCGCGCCATGCGCGCGCTCGGTACTCGGTGGCGAACCAAGTATTTTACCTTGCCTGCCCCGCCCGTGGCCGCCCGTGGCGCCGGCCCGCCGATCCAGGGGGATGCGCCGCCCGCAAGTGGGCCGACAATCCACCCCGTGACCCCGCCCCGCGCCGCGCCCCACGCGCCGATCCAGCACTACGAGAACTTCCCGGTGGCCTCCTGGCTGTGCCCGCCGCGGCTGCGCGCGCCCGTTGCGGCCATCTACCACTTCGCCCGCACGGCGGACGACATCGCCGACGAAGGCACGGCCCCGGCCGCGCAGCGCCTGGCCGATCTGGCCGCCTACCGGGCCGACCTGGCCGCCGTGGCCGCCGGCCGCGCGCCCTCGCCCCGCTGGCTGCCGGTGTTCACGCCGCTGGCGGCGCAGATGCAGGCCTTCCGCCTGCCCGAGCCGCTGCTGGCCGACCTGCTTTCCGCCTTCGAGCAGGACGTGCGCAAGACCCACGCCGGCGCCACCTACGCCGACTGGCCGGAGCTGCTCGACTACTGCCGCCGCTCGGCCAACCCGGTGGGGCGGCTGCTGCTGCACCTGTACGGCGTGAGGGGCGAGCAGGCGCTGGCCGAGAGCGACCACGTGTGCACCGCGCTGCAGCTCATCAACTTCTGGCAGGACCTGAGCGTGGACATCCCGCGCGGCCGCTACTACCTGCCGCTGGCCGAATGCGCGGCGCACGGCGTCACCATCACCGATCCGGACCTCGATTTCCCGGCCCTGCACCAGTACCAGGACGCTACCAACCTGATAGCTGCCTGCGCCCGCCACGCAAGGGCCAGCATGCAAAAAGGCTCTGAAATCGTGCATCGCGTGCCCGGCCGCGCCGGCTGGGAGCTGCGCGCCGTGGTACAGGGCGGCCTGCGCGTGCTGGGGCAGGTGGAAGCGCTGGGCGCCACCGCCCTGCGCCAGCGCCCTGCCCTGCGCAAGCGCGACGCGCTGCCCGTCTTCTGGCGCATGCTGCTCATGTAGACCGGGCACCGCCGCCGAGCCGACTGCATGTGACGGGCAGCCCCAAGGCGCCGCCGCGACACGGCCACCCCCCGGCGCTCGCCAGAATGCGACGCTTGCCCCGCATCGCTTCAGGAAATCGCATGAGCACCTCACCGTTCCAACCCCTGCACGCGGCCCTGGAGGCCCAGGTCAGCGGCGGCTTCCTGCCCGGCGTGTCCACTGCCCTGCTGCGCGGCCGCGTGGTGGTCGACCGCTTCGTCTGCGGCCTGGCCGACATCGAGGCCGGCACACCGCTTGGCGAAGGCCACCTGTTCCGCGTGTTCTCCAACACCAAGCTGGTCACCTCGTGCGCCGTGCTGCTGCTGGTGGAGCAGGGCCGGCTCGGGCTGGACGACCCGATCGGCCGCTGGCTGCCCGAGCTGGCGCAGCCCCAGGTGCTGCGCCCCGGCGCCATACGCCTCGACGACGTCGAACCCGCCCGCCGCCCCATCACCGTGCGCCACCTGATGACGCACACCGCCGGCCTCTCGTACGGCCTGTTCGACCCCGGCACGCTGCTGTTCGGCGCCTACAAGCAGGCGCGCGTGCTGGACCCGGCGCTGTCCAACGCGCAGTTCGTGCAGCGGCTGGCCACGCTGCCGCTGGCCTTCCAGCCCGGCGAGCAGTGGGAGTATTCGCTGGCCACCGACGTGCTGGGGCGCCTGGTGGAGGTCATCTCGGGCAACAGCCTGAGCCAGTTCTTCGCCCGCCACATCTTCGAGCCGCTGGGCATGGCCGACACCGCCTTCGTGCTGTCCGACCAGCAGTTCGGCCGCCTGGCCACGCTGTACGCCGGCGTGGACCGCGCCGACCCCACCCGCCCCGGCCTCAAGCGCATGGACGGCGTGCCCTACCCCGGCGCCTACCGCACGCCCGGCATGCGCGAAGCCGGGGGCGGTGGCCTGGTCTCGTCGCTGGATGACATGGTGCGGCTGCTGCAGGCGCTGATGCCCGGCGGCCCCACGCTGCTCAAGGCCGAGACCCTGGCCGACATGGCGCGCAACCACCTCCCGCCGGGCCTGCACGTGCGCTTTCCCGGCCTGCCGGCCAACCCGGGGCGGGTGTTCGGCCTCGGTTCGTCGGTGCTGGCGCAGCCCGGCCCCGGCGACCCGCCCACCGCCGCCGGCGACGTCAACTGGGGCGGCATGGCCGGCACCATCTGGTGGTTCAACCCGCGCCTCAACATCGCCGGCGTGCTGATGACCCAGCGTTACATGGGCACCGACGGCCCCTACGCCGCCGAGTTCAAGCGCCTGGCCTACCAGGCGCTGGGACACTGACCGCCGCTGCGGCGCAGCGCAGCAAGCCGTTCGCCCTGAGCCCTTCGACAAGTTCAGGAGACGCCTGCCGAAGGGCTCATAGCGACTTGCCTTCAAAGATATCAAACCGTTCACGCTGAGCCTGCCTGCGCGCCGCGTGAGGCTTCGGCAAGCTCAGCCCGAACGGTTCTTGCAGAATGAACGCGATTCGGTATCAGGACAAACGGAGGCGGCATCATCAAGCTGCCGGCGCCGTGAACCGCCGGCGCCGAGTGGGACAATCCCCGCGTGCCAGCCCCCGCCTCATCACCGCAAGCCTACGTCCAGCAGAAAGCCGCCGCCTCGGGCAGCAGCTTCTACTACGCCTTCCTGTTCCTGCCGCCAGAGCGGCGCGCCGCCATTACCGCCTTCTACGCCTTCTGCCGCGAGGTGGACGACGTGGTGGACGAGGTCAGCGACCCCGGCGTGGCCGCCACCAAGCTGGCCTGGTGGCAGACCGAGGTGGCCCGCGCCTTTGAAGGCCAGCCCACGCACCCGGTGATGCAGGCGCTGATGCCGCTGGCGCCCAAGTTCGGCATCGAGGCGCGCCAGCTGCTGGCCGTGATCGAGGGCTGCCAGATGGACCTCACGCAGACCCGCTACCTCGACTTCGCCGCGCTGGAGAAGTACTGCCACCTGGTGGCCGGCGTGGTGGGCGAGGTATCTGCCCGCATCTTCGGCCAGACCGCGCCGCAGACCACCGACTACGCGCACAAGCTCGGCCTGGCCTTCCAGCTCACCAACATCATCCGCGACGTGGGCGAAGACGCCCGCCGCGACCGCATCTACCTGCCCGTGAACGAGCTGCAGCAGTTCGACGTCAAGGCGCACGAGATCCTCAAGGGCGTGTACAGCGAGCGCTTCGAGGCGCTGATGCGCTTCCAGGCCGAACGCGCCCAGCGCCTGTACGACGAAGCCCTGGCCCTGCTGCCCCCGCAAGACCGCCGCAGCCAGAAGCCCGGGCTCATGATGGCCAGCATCTACCGCACCCTGCTGCACGAGATCGAGCGCGACCGCTTCCACGTGCTGCACCAGCGCATCGCCCTCACGCCGCTGCGCAAGCTGTGGCTGGCGTGGAAGATGCAGGCGCTCGGAAGGTTTTGACGCCCCCCGATGCGCCTGCGGCGCCGCCCCCCACTGGGGGGCGGGCCGGCCACTTCGGGCGGCCGTGCGCAGCGGCCCCTGGTTTGGCTTGCTCCGCAGCCATTGGAAAGGCCTGCTTCGCGGCCTCAGGGGTTTGGGCTTGGCGTCTGGCGCACACTGCCAGCCATTTGCATGATGACTACTTTTTTCATAGCTGCCTGCGCCCGTCATCATTGGGCCAAACGCCACTTTGACCATGAATTTCCGCTTCAGCCAGCCACGTCGTGTGGCCGTCATCCGCACCGGCTGCGGCGGGCTGGCTGCGCCCGTCTGCGCGGTGCAAGCGGCGGCTTCAGGTCTGCGCGCGCGGCATGCTCCGTGGCCGACCGCGTCCGGTACGCATCAACTGCTGTGCGTTCGATGACTCCTGTTTCCGTAGCTGCCTGCGCCCGTCATCATTGGGCTGGAAGCCACTCTGACCATGAATTTCCGCTCAAGCCAGCCACGCCGCGTGGCGGCCCTGCGCACCGGCTGCGGCGGGCTGGCTGCGCCCGTCTGCGCGGTAAAAGCGGGGGCGTCAGGTTGGCACACACGGCTTGCTCCGTGGCCGCAGGCATGCGGCGCGCATCATCTGCCGTGCATTCGATGACTCCTGTTTCCATAGCTGCCTGCACCCGTCGCCATTGGGCTGGAAGCCGTTTTGGCCATGATTTCCCGTTCTAGCCAGCCACGTCGCGTGGCGGTCATCGGGGCCGGCTGGGCGGGGCTGGCGGCGGCCGTGCGGGCGGTGCAGCTGGGGCACCGGGTCAGCCTGTTCGAGGCCGCGCGCCAGCCCGGCGGCCGCGCGCGCAGCGTGCCGGCCACGCTACCGGACGGGCGCGAGGTGGTGCTCGACAACGGCCAGCACATCCTCATCGGCGCCTACACCGACACGCTGGCGCTGATGCGCACCGTGGGCGTCGATCCTGAGCGCGCGCTCCTGCGCCGCCCGCTGGCGCTGTGCTTTCCGGATGGCTCCGGCCTGCGCCTGCCCGACTGGCCGGCGCCGCTGGACGCCGCCTGGGGCATCGCGCGCGCGCGCGACTGGCGCTGGGGCGAGCGGCTGGCCCTGCTGCGCACCGCGCTCGGCTGGCGCCGCGCCGGCTTCACGTGCGACGCCGCCGCCAGCGTGGCCGACCTGTGCGCCACGCTGCCCCCGCGCCTGCAGCGCGAGTTCATCGAGCCGCTGTGCGTGTCGGCGCTCAACACCCCCATGGCGCAGGCCAGCGGCACGGTCTTTCTGCGCGTGCTGAAGGACGCCCTGTTCAGCCAGCGCGGCGGCTCGCACCTGCTGCTGCCGCGCCTGCCGCTGGGCGAGCTGCTGCCCGAAGCCGCCCTGCGCTGGCTGGCTGCCCGCGGCGCCGCCGTGCACCTGGGTGAACGTGCCGTCGTGGGTCTTGGCGAGCGTGCCGCGGTGCCACTGGCCGGCGCCGACGGCACCGCGCCCACCTGGGCCGTGGCCGGCCAGCCCTTCGACGCCGTGCTGCTCGCCGTTGCAGCACAAAATGTGGCGCCAGCCCTTGCGGGGCTGGCGCAGGCAGCTACAGAGAAAATAGCAAACCAGGTGCAAGCCTGGCAGGCGCACGCGGCCGGCCTGCGCTACGAAGCCATCACCACTGTCTACGCCCAGGCCGCCGCTGACGAGGCCGCCACGCTGCCCCTGCCCATGCTGGCCCTGCGGCCCGATGCGCAGCACCCCGCGCAGTTCGTGTTCGACCGCGATGCCATTACCGGCGACGGCCACGGCAACAACGCCGCCACACGCCTGCTCGCCTTCGTCGTCAGCGCCAGCGATGGCGAGCGCGCCTCCGTGGAAGCCGCCGTGGTGCGCCAGGCGCGCGCCCAACTCGGCCTGGCCGTCACGCCCGTGCGCACCCTGACCGAAAAGCGCGCCACCTTCGCCTGCACGCCCGGCCTGGCCCGCCCGCCGCAGCGCATCGCCCCCGGCCTGCTGGCCTGCGGGGACTACGTGCAGGGCCCCTACCCCGCCACGCTGGAGGGCGCCGTCCGCAGCGGCCTCGCCGCCGCCGAAGCGCTGGGCTGAGCGCCGCCGCTGCGCACCGGCGCGGCAGGCGCACGGGCACGCCGTTTGGCTAGAATGGCGCCTCTTGCCCGCGGGCGTCGTTCAATGGCAGGACCTGAGCTTCCCAAGCTCAAGACGTGGGTTCGATTCCCATCGCCCGCTCCACT
>Ga0116151_10000839_pt1 | contig 28474 bp, 21 predicted proteins | sample AD_UKC117_MetaG_FD_89893 | JGI IMG/M metagenome (GOLD analysis project Ga0116151, IMG submission 89893) | Active sludge microbial communities of municipal wastewater-treating anaerobic digesters from Hong Kong - AD_UKC117_MetaG | ecosystem: Engineered > Bioreactor > Anaerobic > Digestate... | reverse complement strand
GACAGCCAAGACAACCTATATATCTTGGTTGGTGATAAAAGCACTTCCTCAATCCAAAAACGACTATGAGACACTTGGACCCAACTATGAGATACTTTGACAGGAAATGTTCGTTCTCTCACCTTGGACAGCCAAGACAACCTATATATCTTGGTTGGTGATAAAAGCACTTCCTCAATCCAAAAACGACTATGAGACACTTGGACCCAACTATGAGATACTTTGACATGAGATCTTCGTTCTCTCACCTTCGACAGCCAAGACAACCTATATATTGGACTAAATAATTTAGACTGAACTTCCTCAATCCAAAAACGACTATGAGACACTTGGATCCAACTATGAGATACTTTGACAGGAAATGTTCTTTCTCTCACCTTCGACAACCAAGACAACCTATATATTGTACTAAGTAATTTAGACTGAACTTCCTCAATCCAAAAACGACTATGAGACACTTGGACCCAACTATGAGATACTTGGACAGAATATGTTTCTTCTCTCACCTTCGACAGCCAAGACAATCTATATATTGAACTAAGTAACCGAACTCCTGATTTAATTATTTTCTCAATAATCCAAAAACTAGCTAAACCACAAGAGACATCTACATATCAACGATGGAGAGATGATACAGTCATAGTATGAGCTACTGATATTACTTATACTATCACTTCTCAAGACATAGGTCAGACGATATACTTTGAAGTTATACCAAAAAACACAGAACTTATATGATTGTCAGTCAAGAGTGAAGGAGTCTTGATACCTACAGTAGTTACTCCACCAACTCAAATAAATCCTGGTGGATGAGGATGATGAGGTTCACTTCAACGTGATGTCTGTCCAGAAAATAGAGATTGTAGTGACAGTTATTATGACAGTCTTTGTGGACCTTGTAATCTAGAAGAATATCAAGAACAACTTCAACATGGTGCTCCTGACATTCAATTCCTCATAGAGAATAAAAATTTATTTACTCAGGCTGTAGAACAGGTCAGAATTTCTACCAAAAACAATTATTCCAATGAACTTATTGAAGCATATACATTTGCTAAGGATCTTGGAGTCACTACAATGGATAGTATAGATGATGCTAATCTAGAAGGTAATCTTATCAGATCACATATGGCAAAGATGATGGTAAATTATGCTATCAAGACATTACAGACTCCTATCGATACTTGAGCTCAATGTGAATTTGCTGATATGAAAAATCAATCAGAAGAAATGAAATCATACGCACAACTTGCTTGTCAACTAGGACTTATGGGACAAGGTATTACAAACTTTAGACCAGATGATGTGGTCACAAGAGCTGAGTTTGGTACGGTAGTTTCTAGAATGCTTCGAGGAAATGAAAACAATGATTGAACAAATGCTTACTATGAAAAACATCTTAATGCACTAAAACAAGCAGGAATTATGACCAAAATAGAAAATCCTAATATGAAAGAACTAAGATGACGAGTAATGCTTATGCTGATGAGAGTATTTGAGAAGGAATAATTAATAAAAAATAAACTAAAAAAGGCCAATAGATTATATACTATTGGTTTTTTATTTTTTTGAAAACAAAGATTTTATATTCAAAGATTTTTTGACATCATATAGTTGGCTTAGATATCCACTTGTAAGTCAAAACACCACAAAGAAAATATAGTTTAGCATACTATCCTCAAATACATGCAAAAATAGTCATATTACCAACAATATACTTCGTCACATATAAAGCCTTCTCCACTGCAAAAATACCAATTCTTGATCTTGGTCTATTTTTTCTGATTTAAATTTATTTTCAATATTTTTAAATACCAAAAGTATCTGAAAAATTACAACAGCCCAAAAGATAAATCACAAAGTACCTATATCCAACATTACTTGCATAAAATAATTTTCTGGCAACATAGTACCTTCATGATGTACAGCTGGTCCAGAAGTTCCAAGACCATGTCACAAAGGATTGTTTACTATCTCTCATATGTAGGCAAATTTTGCTTGTATGTGTCAGACAGTAGAACTTCATTTCAGCACACTCAATCCTGCTATTCCAAGCACCAAAATAATTCATATAATCATAGCAGCTTTTTTGTTTTTTTTGATCCAATCTTTGGCTAGTAGTACAAAAATTAAAGCCATACCAAGTATTGCAGACCTAGACAATGTCATCAATATTGCCAGTATCCAGAGCCCCAGATACAAAAAATTTATATTTGATATTGGATTTTTAAAAATATTTTTTAGTTTTTTGATACCAGTATTCCACCAGAGTAGTACTAGTGGCAAAAATGCTATCAAAAAATATCCATAGTTGTTTGGTCCTGCAAATATTCATTGCCATCTTGTGGTTCACTCAAATCCAGTCAGGTAATATATAGGAGGATTAGCTCCAAAATAAAAGTCATCAAATTTTCCATATCATATATTCATAAACATTTCTGGTCTAATGATCTTGAGTATTTGCCACAAAAATCCTATTACTACAATTCATATTAGCAGATATTGAAACCAAGATATTTCTTTCATATTTATTTTTTTGATTCCACAATATCACACAAAACTTGCTGTCAAAAATACAATTAGATAAAAAAATCCATATTTAATTCCTATCATCATATTTGTCAAAGATTGCCCATTCAAAAATGATATTCACAAAGAAAATACAATTAAAAATACTAACCACAGCCAGACTTTCTTCCATTTTTTCAAATATTCCAACACTTTTTTTCTATATACTATGGCACTAATTATTACAAAAATTAACCACAAAACATCTCTAGCCAAAGAAATATATATTTGTGAATCTCATCAAAATATCCCATATCCAAGTACTGTCACTATCACATGATAGAAAACCATCAATATCAAGAAAGCTCATATAAATTTTTTCATCAATACTTGCTTGAAAAAAAATAAATTTTCAATAAACACAAATTACTTATGTGTAAGGAACGGTCGCGCTGTGCCCCGCAGAATTGTGGTGGACCGTTCCCTACGAAATATATTATTATCATCCCAAAAAACAATGAAAAATAAACTTACAGTCGTGATAGCCACTAGACCAAATATAAAAAATATTCAATGAATATTTCATTCTCTAGATATTCAGACTTTCCAAGATTTTAAAGTTATATTGCTCATTGATACCAATCTCACAAAAGAGGAATTTGAAAATCTCAAAAAAGAAGCTTTAAAATGATTAAAAAATATATCAAAAAAAATAAATTTTATCTCAAACGTGAATACAGATTTTATTCCTCAGTCATGAGTAAGTTATGTGAGAAATTATGGTATCAAACTTGCCGATACAGAGTTTCTCAACATCTTCGATGATGATGAGATTTTTCAAAAAGATTATCTCCAAAAATCTTTCGACATTCGAGCTTTAAACAGGGAAAAACTAAATAAAGATTTTGTATTAGTTCCTACACTTATGTTTAGGAAAACTTGAGATATACAAAGTCAGTGATTTGATTATTACAACTTCTGGACATCTAGACCACATGCGTTACGATTAGACAAAGATCAAAAATTTGCACAGATACAGATGTTTTCATGAAACTCACTCTTTGGTCCATCCAAAATATTCAAAGAAATTTTATTCGACGAAAACCTTGATTTTGTGTATGAAGATCTAGAATTTACATATAGGATGCATAGAGCAGGATATCCAATCTTTGTGACTAGCGAACTATTGCTTTATCACATGGAGAGAGACAAAAATATATTGGAGCATGCACGAGTGTGATCCAGATTTGCAGCCTACAGAAAAGCAAAACATAGAGTAATCTTTGTGAGAAAAAATTGAACATTATTAGATAAGATCAAATTTTATTTACTTGGTTTCCGAGCACAACCGCTTCGACTAAGTTTCAAAATAATTCGTTATTGAAAAAAAAGAGAGATATTGCCTCTCATATTTTCTTTGTATCGCGGAACTTGGGATGGATTAGTTTACAAATTATATTTTTACAATGAAAGATCGTAAAAAGAATAGGCTAGATTCTTTTCATTACAATTCTGGATATTTTTTTGTAACAATAAACACTAAAGACAATAAAAAAATATTTGGTGAAGTAATTAAAGACGAGATGGTTTTGAATGAATATGGAAAAGTGGTAGAGAAATATTTATTAAGAATATCTGAAATTTATGCAGATAGTTATGTATGAAATTTTGTTATAATGCCAAATCATATACATACTATTCTTATACTAGATAACTTAAATACTTCGTTCGTAGGGGAAGATAGTATCTTCCCGAATAATAAAAACGGGAGCTTACTAAGCTCCCCTACGAATAAAGTATCAAAGATAGTCAAGGGATTTAAGCAAATTACTTGAAAAGTTATTAGAAATGAAATGTGATTAAAAACCTTCCAACGACAAAAATCATTTTACGATCACATCATTCGTAACGAAGAAGATATAAATAGAATAGTAGAATATATCCAATTCAATCCATACAAACGAGAAAATGATGAGTATTATATTTAAAATCTTACTCCAAATTCCTTACAACTTCTTGCATTTTCAATATCTTCTTTTGATAAGGATATACTTTTGTCCTAGTTCACAAAAAGTTAGATATCAAAAATAAATGCAATCTAGTACTAATTACTATTTCAGCTTTTGAGATTTTTGTAGCAAATTTTTCAAAATCATCTTCTCGATCCAATATTTCAAATCTATCATCCATTTTGCATTCTTTTTTGATTCTCCTGTAGTAGTTCATATCACTATATTCATCATTTCTTCATTTTGCTACAGGTACATACAGTACTTTGTATCATTCTTCTAGATAATACTTGATATCTTTGATTATATCATCCAAAAAGTCTTCACCGTTTTTGTTTACATTTATTACTATATACCTTCATCTTTTAAGTTTATCTTGTTCCAGTCTTTTCCAGTCAAAAGCAAAATAGCTAGTATCCATAAAAAATTCCGCACCTTCAAATCCATATTTTTTCAATTCATATACACTTTCCAGATCTCTAGCATACACATATTTCACTCTTTTCATCAGATAGTCAAAAAGTTTTTTGTTTCTATCTTTTTTTGGTACCTGTATTCATCACATTAGGTATATATTTGGTTTTTGTTTTAAGCATGGAAATATTGATACTAACCAATACCAATAAGTACTTGGTACTTCTTCAGTCAGTATCTCTCCACCCCCAATTATTATACTATCGACTTCTTTGTATTTTTTCAAAGTTCTACTATTTTTGTCCCTAATAAATTTCCAAAATGATCTAAATCATTTTGGTATTTCTCTCAAAAATTCAATATTTTCTACATCCACAAATTGTCCCAAAAACTTTTTGAGCCAGCCTGGATTGTATGCAGAGATGTATATTTTTTTGTCTTGCTCTTGCAAAAGTTTGATAGTTCACAAAAGTATGAGTTCATCTCACATATTTTTATAAGACCAATTTCATACCAATAGTACTTTCTCTCATTCTATATTTAATTTCTTCCCTAGATCCATATTTTTACAAAATACTAAAAAATCGCTATGTATAATAGCGATTTCTATTTAAAAATCAAATTTGTTTAATTTTCTACTGTACCCACACTATTTCGCCATTCGTTCAAGTAAGCTACATAATCTTCTTTATTTTCTTGCAATGTTTCAGAAAGGTCTTTCAATGTTCTATTGAAAAGCCAATCATTGATTACTTTGGTTTCATTTTTCCATATTTGATATCGCTCTGTATTATCAAATTCTATACTTCATATCTTTCATGCCTTTAGATGAAATGGATTTTGGCTTTTAGCTGTTTTATTAGCAAAATTTTCTTTGATAAAGTTTGTCAGGTTTGCTGTATTAAACAACTCTTCATATGTTTCAAACTTAATATTTCATGTACTATTTGTAAGTCATTCGATAGTTTTATTTTGCAAATCTATTCAATTTGTTTTTAAAATATCTTCTATTTTATAATTGTTTGTATCTTTGACTTCTATCAAACCTTCTTCTATCCATTTTGCTATCTGTGTATTGCTAGGCTCTCCATTATCGTATTCTTTTGTAATTTTGTACCAAGCTTCTGGACTAGATGGTTTTAGTCATTCTTTCTCTAGTTCAGCATTGATAGGGGATTGTATCTTATCATAATATTCAGATACATTTTGTGTTTCTAACAATATCGTAGTATTGTCTTCAGCTAGATCTTCAAATTCTTTTATATTATTTATTCACATATAAGCCAATGATTTATTCAAGGCTTCTGGGTCATTAACCACACTTTTCATAGCATTCATATGATAGTCTTTTTCGTCTTTTTCCATAGTCGGATGGGTGCTTATATAATTTTCATATTTTGTTTTATTGATCTGCATTTTTCATCATTTTTCTTCTACCATTCACATAGATATTAGAGTATTTATTGGTATACCACCAATACATCTCAACGTATTCGCTTGAGGTATTATCTGTTCTTTAGCAGTTTCTTTGTTGGTATTAGCAACTTCTGCTATTGTTTCTGCACCAGCATTAGATTTACCAAAGGCATCTTTAAACCAACTTTGTATCTTATCAGTATTATTCAACGCTAAGATACCACCAAGTGTACCAGCTATCCAACCTCGTCTTCATTTACCTTTTGTAGTAAATATCTTGTATATAGCAAATGCTCACAAAGCAAGCATTCATACTTTACCAAATTTTGCCCAAGCAGCTTGTTTCTTTTTGTCATTTTCATCTATGATTCACATTTTTACAAGCATATCAGAAAATAGATTTCACCTTTCTACCTTTGATCATCTACTATATTCTGGCGATCTTCCGCCCGTATTGTTGTAACTTCCACCAGCCACTTCTGTTTTTTTACTTGTTATGTCATAATATAATCAAATATCCTTATTCATTATATATTCAAAATCTTTTTTATGTGCTTCATAAAAAGGATGCTGACTAGGATGTTCTATATCTCATGACCAGACATCTTTTAAATATTTTTGCAATCACTCTGCATCTTTATTCCACAATTTACTTAATGTAGCATTTTTCAATAATTTATTATATTCCATGTTATATTTTGATGCTATTTCTTGAAACAATGCTTCTTTTTTCACGTCTCATATAGAGTTCAAGATAGATGGTATGTCGGCTGTATTTTTTCATAAAGCTATCATTTGACGTACTTCTTCTAGTTTTTCTTTGTGTCAATTTAGTATATCTACCTCTTCTACAAAACGATCTATGTTTGTAGTATATTCATAGTTTTTTAATTCTCTTTTTATACTTTTCAATGATGCTAAATCATCTTTGATGACTTGTTCAAACCTAACTTTGCTGTACCTATTGTCAGCAGCTTTTGGTGCTCTAGGCCACCTTCTATTTTCTTGAAACCAGTCTATCAATTTATCTATTTCTGTTATTAATTTTTCTGGGCTAACCTCATTACTTTCATTGCCAGTTTCAAGACCATTATTTGATCCACTATTTATATTGTTCTCTAAATCCCCAAGCTCTTGTTGGGTATACATTTTAGTCAAAAATTTATTCAACAAAGTATCAGATTCCAAAGTGTTTTCTTCTTTTTCCTTTTCGGCTTTTAGGTATTCTCTAAATACAGCCTCCTTTACACAAAACTTTTCTATCCTATTTCAATCATCATCTATTCTATTACCATTTTTATCTTTTTGTTCAAAAATATACAAATTTCATTGCTTTTTTATTTTTATGTTTTCATTTTCTAGATCTGAAAAAAAATCCTCATTAAAATATTGATCCAGCTTATCTTTGTTGAGCTTTTCTCCGGGATTTTTATCTTTTTCCTTTAGTTCTTCTATCTTAATATTTTCGATACCAGACATAATTTAGTCAAACTATTTATAAAATCTTATATCTTATTATACTCAAAAACTGTTTTTAACAAAAAAATACCAAGCAATATGAGTATTTTACTTGGCATTATATGATATATGTGATATAATATGTTATTTTAATCTTTTTTTGATGTCTTTTTCAATTTTTTTTAGATCAAGCTCTTTTTGTAATCCAAATTCTTGACTTATTAGGGCCAATAAACCAATTAGTCTTTGTTGATTTATAGGTATATTATCATGATATTTTTGTGACAATTGCTTTATGTAAGACATATATTTTTCAAAAGATATCCTTCAACCATCAAATTGAAGTATTTGCTCAAAGTATTTTTTTAAACCATATTTTTCTGTCTCTGTTTGGAAAAAAGGTACAAAAAATCATACAATTATGACATTATTTATACTTTTTCTGATATAGGTCATATTATTTTTTGGATTTGTTACTTTGAAGAAAGTTTGATATACATTATCCAATATTTTGTCATTTTTTATACTTTTAAGCAAAAAAGACAAAAATTCAGCCATTTGATTATTTTTTTGTTTATCTTTTTTGATTTCGTCTTGTGCTTGCTGTGCCTTTTTAGAGTCAGTTTGAGCTCTTTTTACATCTTTTTCTGTTACCTTTCCCACATCCTGTCTTATTCATTCTCATGTATCTATACCATCTATTGCTCAAATATTTTCATTTACCATTTTATATATTTATTGTTTAAAATTTTTTACAAATTTTCTAGTCATCGAGTTTCTTCTATTATGTTTTCAAAAAACTTATTCATCCTATGGTGTCTTTGTTCTGCTAGTTTTTTACCAGTTTTGGTAAACATTCTATCTTTTATTTTTGATAATTTGACTATATATTCTCTATAAGCAGTGTCATCTATACTGTATTCTTCAGTTTTCAACAAATCTACATGTTTATCATTGTGCAATTTTGCTCAAACTTCATTTGCATACATAAAAGCTCTTCATATTCACACAGCTCATATACTATCAATCTTATCCGCATCAAACAATACTTTTGCCTCCAAACTTTTTGGTTCATTGTTTTTTCTAAATCTGTGTGTTTGTATACAGTGTACTATTTCATTTATTTTGTCTTCTCACAATCCAAATTCATCCAAAATTTCTTTTGCCAATTTTGCTCAATATTCTGCATGACATATTTTTCATTTTGTCTCAGATTGTTTTGGTCTTCAAATATCGTGCAAAAGAGAGGCAATTTCCAGTATTTCTATATTTGCTCATTCTTTTTGACCAATATGTTTGCACAAATAGTGTACTCTCATAGTGTGATCTAAATCATGAGATCCGTTTTTTTCAAATATTTTCTTTATTTTACTCTTTATTTTATTCAACATTTCTCTCAATAGTATTAAAGTTACTACAAGTTTTTTATAGTTTTACGCTTGAATTTCAATGAGAATTATTTATACACATATCACCGCAAATTTTTGAGGACTATTTTTTTGTATAGTGGAGAGGTGCCTGAGTGGTCGAAAGGAGCTCACTGCTAACGAGTCGTACGAGCGATCGTACCGCGGGTTCGAATCCCGCCTTCTCCGCCATTAAAATTTGCGACCACAAATGGCTTTGTAGCTCAGTTGGTTAGAGCATCCCGGTTCAAAGAACCGAGGAAGGTCGACGTTTCAAATCTTAATATATAGTATTCAAATAATAATGAAGTGATTTGTTTATATATTAGAAATGAAAAATTGAAAATACTATATTTGAAGTAGTCAAAATGTAGAAAGAAGGTTTGAAGAACATAATAGATGATTAGTAAAGTCAACAAAGAATAATAGACCATTAAAACTATTGTTTGTCAAAGAGTTTAAAGATTATAATTCTGCTTTGAAACAAGAATTGTCTCTCAAAAAACAAAAAGATAGAAAAGCAGTAGAAAGATTTATGGCTTTGTAGCTCAGTTGGTTAGAGCGCGCCTCTCATAAGGGCGAGGTCGGCGGTTCAAATCTGCCCAAAGCCAAATTTGAAAACGTTCAGTTGCTTAGAGCGGTCTCGGTCATAAAATGACCGGACAGGTCGGATTCTACTGGATCTGCCCAAAGCCAAATTTGAAAACGTTCAGTTGCTTAGAGCGGTCTCGGTCATAAAATGACCGGACAGGTCGGATTCTACTGGATCTGCCCAAAGCCAAATTAAGTTAAACGTTTATAAAGTTGAAAGGTAACTAAACTTTACAAACTTTCATTTTTATAACTTTTAACTATCTTAGTAGTCATTCGTAACAAAATAGCTTATTATCTAATTTCTATGAGTCAGAATTTAGATGATAATCGTTTAAAAAATTATTTTTAGATTATTCAGGATTCTTATTATGGCAAAAAAGAAATGATGAAGAATTACAGTAGCAATGCAATGTTCTGAGTGTAAAAAAGTAAATTATTTTACAAGCATCAACAAAGCAATTACACCAAAACTAGAACAAAAAAAATACTGTAAACAATGTAAAGCACACACCTTACACAAGTCTAGAGAAAAATTAAAATAATTTCTAGCAAATTTTTAATAATGTAAATTTAAAATCAATGTTAAAGATAAGATTAGCAAGACATGGTAGAAAGAAAGCACCATTTTATCGTATAGTACTTACAGAACATACAAAGCCAGCTCAATCTGGTTACAAATTAGTTTTGTGACGATTCAATCCTTTGTCTCACACAATGGAAGCAAATATAGATGAGATAAAAAATTGGATTTCAAAATGAGCGCAACCTTCAGAGAGGGTAGCAAAACTACTTTTTGCTGAGACAAAAGACAAAATGTTTAAAGAATATTTTTTGGAAAGAGAAAGCACAAAATGAAAAGCTAAAGAAGCTGAAAAAAAGGCAGAAGCAGAAGCTAAACAAGCAGAAGCAAAAGAAAAATCAGAGGCAGCCGCAAAAGCAGAAGCTGAGAAGGTAGAGGAAGCAAAACCAGAAGAGGCAAATGATATTGTAGAAGAAAAAACTGAAGAAAAAATTGAAGATAAAGTAGAAGAAAAAACTGAAGATGCTACTCCAGAATCTAAAGAAGAGATAAAAGAGGAGATTGTTGAAGAAGAGCCAAAAGAGGAAGAGAAAACAGAAGAAACAGATGAGACAAAAGAATAATCTTTTGTCTTTTTTACAAATATAAACACAAATTAAATGCCAGAATCTTATGCTACTAGCTCTATACAAAATGCGATACTTATAATATTAGCATTGGTTATTATAGCTATTTCAGCTTGAAGTATATATGCCTTTATACGTGCCATATTTTTGTTTATATTTTCTCAATGAAAAGAAGAAAAAATTAAAAAAGCATGGAATAGTATTAGGTATATGATTATGTGAATATTTTTGACTGTATTTTTGTTGTTTTTCTTTCCATTGGTTTTCAAACGAATGTGATTGGATGATTATGAAGATTATAGTGCAAAAAACATTTTCAACAAAGCTGGTGATATGATAGAAAAGGCGTTTCAAATAAAAGATATTATTCAAAAAAGTCAGGAAGAAAATCAGTATAGAGATCAATTGTATTATGATGATAGTTTTGAGGAAAGATTTTATGAAGACTATACTTTGTAGTTAGGAAAAAATTTATTGACAAAAGTTTTATAAAAATTAGACTAAAAAAAATATTTATCTTTTTTCATCAACACAAATGGCTAAAAACTCAAAAGCATCTCAAAAAATGATGAAATTATTACACAAATTTAATAGATATAGCAAGCGTGAAAAATGGTTTGTGATTTATTTGTTAGTTTTGTTGTTTTGTTTATTGTTCTTTCCTATACTAAAAGTTACCTCTCTTAGAGGTAGTGGTGGATATGGAGTACGATTATTTTCTTCAAGCTATTTCAAATCTACACTGATAATACTTGTGTCTATGATTATACTCATAGGACGAAACATTAGTTTCAAATTTAAAAATTTATTATTATCATATTTTGGCTGAAGAGACAATGACTCGCTTATAAACTTTTTGTTTTTGTTTATCATTACTACATCATTCTTTGCTATTACAGACACTATACATGTAGCTTCATGAGTAACATCTAGAGTTATAGTATCAGGATGAGGTAAATTTATCCAAGTGTTATTATTGATTGGTATTATACTTACATTGGTGTCTGTCATCAAATCAGCCAAAGAAACTTGAAAAAAAACCAAGATAATTAATATGGTAGATGAAAAACATAAGTGAAGAGAGGACCATGAAGATACAAAAAAATGATTATTTGAATAACTTAATATATAAAATTTTAAAAAACGTTCCAATGAGTTGGAACGTTTTTTTATTCTAAAAATTTTAAAATTGATTCTACCAAAGAGCTGTTATACAAGACATCTATATTTATATCCCACAATAGTGCTTGTATTTTATCATTCATCATTAAGTCACTTGAAAAGTCAGAAAACACACAAGGACAAGATAGACATTCAGCAACTGCTATTGGACTTGAGTTTTCTATATCGTCTATATTGATATTATAATCTAATCATCATATATTACAGTTTTCATTTGCTCATATTTCTGGACAACCATCCAGGTCTTCTATACCATTATAGTTTTCAGGTATTTCCGGACACATATCTAGGTCATTTATTATTCAGTCGTTATCGGTATCGTTATTATATTCATCATCTTCTCATCAATTATTATCCAAGTTTAAAAACAATCAATCACATTGGTCTCACCAACCGTTATTGTTTAGGTCCATTTGATCTAGATTCTCAAATATTGGACAATTATCCAAGCCACAAATATCGTTGTGCATATAGAGTATTTCACTATTTATATTTTCTGCATTTATTTCACAGTTATTATTTTCATATTCTAGTATTCATATTAAGTTTGGCTTTCCATCACCATCTATATCATCATCACATATATCAGGAATTCAATCTCAATCCATATCACACAAATAATCTCACAATTCTCAATTTATATAAGCTTCCATACACATATCTTTGTTTGATATTGTTATAGTTTCACTTGTTTCCAAACTTATACATTCGTCTACAAAAAGTGATGTTTTTGGATAATATATTCATTCTACACCATATTTATTTTCTTTTTGTTTGGGTCGTACGTCCAATCAATCACTTATTCTTTCTGTATCTCATTCTTTATATCTCATCAACATTAGCAAAGTATCAGGTATATATCCAATTTTTTTTATCGTAAATACCAGATTTTCATTACTACTAGATACCAATTCATTTATGCTAGTTTTTATAGCGTAAGAAGATTCTAATGTACGATCTCTTATATATACTGTCAAAAAGTTTTTTATTTCTTTTCAGTTTTTTAACTTTACTGTTTGTATTATTATTTTTTCTCAAGCCTTCTCATATTTATGATTATGGTCAAGTTTTTTGTTGTTTTCTATCTCACCATCTCACCAATTCCAATTTATATTTTCAATATCCTGTTTATCAAATCATGATATTTTTGTATTTGCAAAAAGTTCATCTCATTTTTCTATCATTACTTTATTTGTATTCAACAAGCTAGCTATTTCTCAGCTACCAATTCACAGTATTGCACTTGCCGCAAATACAACTTCTCAGTTTTTCATACCCTTTAGGGTAACCACCTGGCTCTTTTGTTCTCTAAATATTTTGATAAATTCTTTATTATCTTCATTTTCTATCTCACCATCTCACCAATTCCATACTAAATTATCAAAACTTCATTGAATATCTGCACTTATTTTTATTTCAAGTGGTAAATCACCAGATATTTTGTCCAATTTTATTTGAGTGGCATTATTTTTGTCTGTATTTCTTCACACAACTACAGTATTTTTGGCATTAGCATCATTATTTACACCTTTTGCATAAGCTCTTATGTTATATACTCCTTCATTTGTATATGTGTGCGATACTTCTTTTCATTCTCATTTAGTTCAATCATCAAAATCTCGTGTTATATTGTCCAATATTTTTCAATCTGTCACAGCCTCCAGATATACTGTAGCTGGCGCAAGACCACTTATTTTTTTTACATCTATATACATTCATAGATTTTCATTCGAATTTTCACACGCATCTCATATGCCATTATTGTTGCTATCTATCTGATCATTATTTTGTACAAAAAAACAATTGTCGTAGCCATCTTTCAATTTTGAAACAACTATTCTTCATAGATCATCTACAATTCATATTGGGTTTGATATTCAATCACCATCTATATCATCGTCACAGACGTCCCCAATTCAGTCTCAGTCTGTATCTTTTTGACTAGGATTATAATCATTAGGACAATTATCATCTATGTTTTCCATTGGATCACAATCATAGTTTGTGTCAAACTCACAATCTATTAGTTGAAATAAATTATACAAAGTTTCCAATACATATTTTCACTCTACCAATTCATGTATTTCTCAGTTTTTAAATTTTTCATGTTCTACTATATTATTATCATACAGTATATTCAATTCAGATATAGGTCGGTATCATTGCTTTATATCACCAAAACTTTGCATAGCACACTTATCGACATTAAACATACAGTATTTCATATATGTACTCAAATCTTCTTCACTTTTTAGTATTCAAGATATATTGAGAGCAGCATTATCTTTTATTATTTTTGTATCATCATCATTTAAGTTTTCATATGGGTATGTTTCTTGGTCAAGACTATCCATCCAATCTTTTACATCATTTCGATTTATTAGATATCTATTGTACACATACTGATCTGCAATGTTTAAAACTACTTGCAGAAACTCTCATATGGTTGTGTTTCTATTTCCACAAAATTTTCCATCACATATTGGACTTACTCATTCTGGATATCATCTCATCCATACATTATCTCATACATATGCTACACAATAATAATACATTTTACCATTGTAGTATCATCATTTATATCAAATATCACCAAAATCTTTTCCGGGTAGAGCAGTGAAGTCATTCCATCGAGGATTTATGTATTTGTCTATCATCCATTGAGGAGTATTTACACAATCGTTACAATTTACAGCATTCAAGAGTCTTGTAAGTTCATACCTAGATACCTGATTAGTTTCCAATATCTCATCTACTGGTATACCAGTTTGCCTAAGATTATCCAAAAATCATTCATAGCTACTCAGACTTATTCCCAAAATAGAAAAACTAATGAATAATGTAAATATTCACTTCCAAATTGATTTTTTTCTAATTTTTCACAAAAGTTTGTTTATCATTAGCTTTTCATCCATATAAAAAGCTAATATAATTATACTCAAAAAGGTATTTTTATCCAAAAAATTGATTTTCCTTAGCTTTAAGGGTTGACTTTGTTTATTTTTTATATTCAATCTTGACTCCTATATCCAATTCTCAGCTTTCGCTATAAGCTCATATGATTTGATTTAGTTTAATTTTATCGTAACTATCAATTTCTGGAGCGTGTAGTCGTGGACGCACAATTATAGTAGGATTGTCTTCAGTTCATTTAAATCACATTATATATCCAATTAGTTCAGTGTTCAAGGTTCATAGTGAAGAGGTCTCGCTCTGCACTCTGCGCTCTGCACTCTGCACTTTGAATTCAACAATCTTTTTCAATTTCAAGAATCTTTCGTGAATAATGTCTCCATCGATTTTATTTAATAACTTACTCGATTCTGCCAATGGTTCATCATGATATTCAAACAAAGCTATATTATCAAAATTTGATTTTTCCAAAAATTCACAAAGCTCTTTAAATTCTTCTTCAGTTTCCCCTGGAAATCACACGATTATATTTGTTCTCACAAACCTAGTATCAAAGTTCTCATCTATAAAATTCAACAATTTGTATATATTTTTTTGGTCATAAAATCTACCCATATTTTTCAAAACATTTGTGCTAATATGCTGTAGTGGTATATCAAAATACGGTATAAATTTTTTGAAATTTTTCAATTTTTCCAACTGATTCAGAGTTAATATATCAGGATATAGATATAATATCCTGTACCTAAAGTCTCATTCAATTTCTTCTATTTTTTCCAATAGTTCAAATAGCATAGATTTGCCATACAGATCAATTCAATATCTATTTGTATCTTGTGCTATCAGTATAATTTCTTCTATTCACGCATTTACCATATTTTCAAATTCCTTCAAAATATTTTCCATCGGCAAAGATTTTTGTTTTCCTCTAATTTTTGGTATGATACAAAAACTACAATTATTATTACATCATTCTGCTATTTTTAAGTATTCAAAACCATATTCTGCATTGGTATAAGCTCTTGTTCACTCATATATTTTACTTTGTCATATTTTTTTGCTATCGTATCAATTTATCAAATTATTTATATTCACCTTATCCCAGTCAGACCAAGATACAAAATGTATGTTGTCGTTTTTCATCAATTCATCCCATTTTTTCATTTCATCTTTGTCTATTTGTGTCTTGTCTAGATTTTTAAAATAATATGCACCACAACCCATCAAATATATTTCTTTTCATTGATCTAACAATTTATACATATTTTCAAACATCTCTTCTCTTGCGCTAGATATAAATCCACAAGTATTCAAAAAAACATATTTTACATCTTGATCATATGGGTCAGTAGAGTAGTGTACTTCGTAATTTGGATTATTTTCAGCCAATTCAAAAATATTTCCAAGTAAAAATTGCGTATCTACTAGATTTTTATTGCATCATAGATTTATAAAAGAAAAATTAAATTTTATCATCTATATTTTCTTCTTTAAATATTGTATTACAAGTGCCAATCAAGCTCAAATAGCAGCAGTATATAGTTGTATCAATCACATACTTTTTGCAAAGATATCAGGCAATATATTTAGTTTTATCAATAATACTGTCACCAAAAACAAAAATCAAACTTTAGCAGATATTCATATTATTATGTTCATTCATTTTTTATACCTCAATTTCATACTATTTGCTAGAAGTCGATTTCCTATTCGTATAAATGGTGCCAAATACAACAAAAATATAGTAAATGGACCAAAAATTAATCACCTAGCCATTACTGCGACACTTGGTAGCAATATTATTGGTAGCATTTTTGTTTTATTTAGATTTATTCAAGCTAATATTATAGCACAATTTACAAGTGATCACACAAGCAATTGTGGTCATCATATCACAAAAGGAACCAAAAAAGCCAAGCTCAAATATATCAAAAATTCTGTATTATTATTTATTTTCAAGATAAAATTATTTGTTTTATGAGTGATAATTGATTTCATCTTATTTTATTTATTTAAATTATTTAGTTTCTATCCATTTTGAAGCCATTGTAGCATCACATGCCATTTTTGCGTATTTCAATCACTCTGCATCGATTTCACCTCCTCAGCGAAGATACATCCAAGCTACCATATCAGCTTGTGTTCACATAGCTGTATTACATCATCATGCCATGTCACTTGGACATCATTTTTTGGAAAAAGTACCAGCTCACTGACATTGTAGTTTCATTTGTTGCTCTGTCCAAAATGATCCATAGTACTCTATACAAGTAGATGAATCTGCTATTGCATCACAACTACCTTTTGCCTTACCGCCACTTTTTTTGTCATCTTCACCATCTTCCAATTCTCTTACCAGCTCATAATCTTCATCTACTCACTCAAACTGTTCTTCCAGGATTTTTTGTTGTAATTCTTCTCCAGCATATACTTCTCCATCTATCATCATTTCTCATTTTACCAAACCGTTTTCACCAACTACCGCATCTTTTGGTACATCACTATTTTTTTTATTTTGACATCATGCCAACAAAAAAACAGAAAATAAAATAAAAATTCACAAAATAACTTTTTTCATTTTTCAATATTTTAAAAAACTAAATATCTTATTTGAATTTAAAACCTAATTTTATTCTGTCTAGCTACCAATATTCTACAAAAAACACAAATGAAATGTAGTGATTTTTGATAGAAGATTGAGTACCCCGCATTTATTGCGGGGCCTAGACTATTTAAACTTAAAACCTAATTTTATTCTGTCTAATCGATGTAATCTTGGCAACGGCAATCAATGTTTCACAAGGAAGTCATACTCCATCTTTACTATCTTATAACAATTTCCTTTCTCATCTCTAATCACTTTTTTCATGATTTCTGGATCTATTTTCCATTCTCAATTTTCATCAAATCATTCAAAATCATCCAATGATTTTATCATTTTATCATTTCATCATTTTGTCGTAGAAACCATCTCAGCTCACTCTGGTATATCGACCTTAATTTCTTCGTCACGTCGAAGATATCATTCCTTCTCAACTTCTTCTTTAGTGAATGAATCATCAATCAAGTAAGCTGCAGTATCATTGAAATAAAATGGGTTCATCGATCATGGAAAGAAATCTCCAAGTATTCAATCCTTTTCCATTTGTTCAAAGATTTCATTCGCTTTTTCAAATCGTTCTTCTTTGGAGTATTGTTTATTTAGTATGTAGAATTGTTTGTTTTTAATTCAAATACACCCCAAACAATAAGAACAATTCTCTATATAATAACAATAATAAACATGAGAAGACATAGCTGATCGTTCAGAATTATACATATAATCACCTCATCAAGAATCTAGACAATGATATGCATGATCCATGTGAGGGGAACCACAAACAAAAGTATTATACATATATTTATTTCAATTAGTAGATCCTGCTAATATTAGGTTGCGTCATCAATGAATATTGAAATTCAAATATCAATTTTCTATATTCTCACATTTTACATTAAATGATCATCTAACATTATTAGATTCAATATTATTTCATTTAGAAGCTAAATTCAAAAATTTTGTATAAAAATTATTTTTATCTTTAAGTATTTCTTTTTTTTTCTTTCTGTATTCTTCTTGTGAATATTGTATATTATCTATGCAATAAGATTGATTTTGTAAATTATCACAATCAATACATTCACTACAACCAATCATATTAGTGCAAAACCACAAATTTGAAGAATCAAATATGAATTTAGAATAAAAAGTATTATAAGAGTTAATGATTCATACCGAATTGAAAACGTTTGAACATCAATTTCGCACCATTACAGAACTATATACATTGCTACATTTTTCTTTTACTTCAAAACTATATAGTACATTTTCACAATCACTAAAAGGTCATATGCTTAAGTAACAATTTTTTATACCATATCATCCTGAATCTATATATTCAGAATTTTCATAAGGCAATAATTTTTTTAGCCTGACACAAGGTATTTGAGTAAATAAGTCTTTGTAATTATCAAAAAAACTTTTATTAAAATTATACCCTCTTCCATATTTATCAAAGCTATCTCTAATTTTTTCATAATCTTCATTTGAGTGTAATGGTCAGATCCTATTAACATCAGGATATAATGTTACATTATCATCTCTTTTGTAAAATATAAAAGATTTCCAAGATGCCAAATTTTTCAAAAAATCTCTTCGTTCGATATTTTTTATTTTTTCTCACATTTTATCTTCTCGTTTTTTTAGATTCATTTGGTATCTACAAATTAAATTTTTCGACAATCATTTTTGCAACTTTATTTGGATCAAGGTTTGTATTATCTATTCTTATATAATTTTTATATGGAATTTCTCAAATATTAGAATTAAGTTTATGTTCAATATGAACTTCTCTGAAGTGTTTATCTGATTCCTTGATTTTTCTTTTTGTAGGTTTGTGTTTTAATCTATTTGGACTTTTATTGCGTTCTAATCTTTCATTCATATCTGCCTCCAATTCTACAAAACAAACCTCTGCTCATTGAGTTTCAAACATTTTATATAAATTATCAATGTATTCCCAATCTGATTTTTTATTAAAGGCCCATACATATGTAAATATCATTCATTTCAAATCGCTCTTAGAGACTTCTTCAAATATTTTTTGGCGAAAGTGAGTGACAAGTTTTTTCCCTGTTTCTGTTCAATAATCAAAAAAAGGGGCGACTAATTCTATGGTCATATGATTGTGAAAAAGTTTTAGTCCAGTCTCTTTTTCCAATTCTTGTCATACAGTCATTTTCCCCACAGCTAATGGTCAAAATATTATAACTAATTTCATAAATTAACTAATTTTATAAATATAAAGAATACTTGATACTAGTTTTTTTTTGTATATTATTCAACACATATTTAATAAAATAAATATTGAATGTCGAAATCCAAGTATCCAAATATCAAAGATTTTATGCAAAAAAAAGACAAAAAGACTTTGCCTTTTATCGATCATTTATTGTGAAAATTAGACGAACATATAGCCAAAGAGGGTAGGGTATTACTTTTGACCTTGACCAAAAAATCTAGTGAAGAGATTACAAATTATCTAGTATCCAAATGATACAAAGCCTACTATCTTCATAGTGAGATAGCCACTATGGATCGTTGGGAAATTATCACCAAACTCAAAACCTGAGAGATAGACATTATCGTATGAGTAAATTTACTTAGAGAATGAATTGATCTTCCAGAAGTGTCTTTACTTGCAATACTTGATGCAGACAAGGAATGATTTCTCCGTTCTACTACCTCACTTATCCAGATCATCTGACGTGCATCTAGAAATCCAAATTCTGAAGTAATACTTTATGCTGACAACTTTACAGAATCTATGGTCAAGTCTATGCGAGAGACTTATCGTCGCAGAGAAATCCAGCAAAAATTCAATGAAAAAAACAATATCAAACCGACAAAAGCCACATCAAATATCAAACAACTAGACTCAGTCAGGACTGATCAAAATTTGGATCAACAATTTTCAGCCATCACAAAGTGAAAAGTAAAAAGACTCAAAAAAATGACCAAAAAAGAAAAAGACCTTATTTCCAAAGATCTTAAAAAACAAATGGATATTGCTATCAAAGAACGAAGATTTGAAGACGCAGCAATTATCAGAGATCAAATCAAAGAACTAGAAGGGGAGTAGTTGCAACAGACAATCAATTAAAAAGTCAATTATTTTTTTTATTTTAATAGTTTTCTGGTATCTTAAATACTTGATATTTTTGTTTTTTTATGTATCGGTATATGTGATTGTTGTTTTTTATATGTAGTATGTTTACAATGAAAAAAAATTTTTTCCACACAAACAAAATTAAACTCCTTTTTGTTTTATTTTTGTCTTTGTGATTGTTTTGATTTTCTTTTGCTTTATTAACCTTGACAACCCCAATAGTTACACCAACAGCAGACGACACACCAAGTTTTCAGTTTAGTTCAGATTTTGAAACAGGATCTATTACTTATAGTGGGTGATGTGTTTGAGATATTGCAAGTATAGATGCCACTTGAACATATACAGTCAATTACAATATTTTATCAGATGGTATATACAATTGTGCTATTATCATAGATTGAGCTACGTTAAGCATAAATCAATTTGAAGTTGATACTACATGACCCAATATTTCCTTTACAAATGATGCAGAAGTTTGACCTGTGCAGAGTGATACCATAGCTTTGGATCGATGAGACGCATCAGTTATGAAACGAGATTATGATGCAGATTGATCTTGTTCCACTTTAGCCTGAGATTATTCCAATACTTATACTGTTAGCTTAGTAGAAAACACAGCATCAAACAACTGACAATACATTTGTTTTTATGGAGAAGATGCTTTATGAAACATATCTACACTTTCTACTTCAAATGATCTTAATATAGACATAAGTGATCCTACATACAGTGGAGTAACTAGTGGATCTTATTATTCAGGCAATATAGCTATTACATATTCAGACACAAACATATCATGAGCTACACTAAATTGAAACTCTTATAATAGCTGAGATACAGTCTCAAGTGAGTGAACATATGTTTTTGTTGTATCAGATTTAGCAGGAAATTTTACTGGAGCCACATTTACAATAGACAAGACTGATCCAGATGTTTTGGGAGTCAGTGATTGATCGTATTACAATAGTGACAAAGTCATCACATATTCAGATACAAACATATCATGAGCTACTATGGATTGAACTGGTTTTCCTAGTTGATCTACTATTAGCTCTACTGGTTCACACACTCTGATAGTAGAAGATTTAGCTTGAAACTCTACTACAATTACATTTTATATAGACAAAACATATCCTACATATTGAGACATATCAGATTGAACTTATTACAATACTACAGTAAATCCCACATACAGTGATGCAAATTCAGTATCTGCCACACTAAATGGGGTACCATTCAATAGCTGAGATCCTGTGTCTGTAGACAACCCATATACTTTAATAATTACAGATATTGCTTGAAACTCTGTTACTGTAAATTTTGTTGTGGACAAAACGGATCCTACATACTGATGATTTGTGGACTGATCTTATTACAACACAGATGTAACTATCGCATATTCAGATACAAACATATCATGAGCTACTCTAAACTGAAGTGGTATATCTGATTGATATATAGAGACTTCTGAAGGCTTACACACATTAGTAGTTATAGATCTCGCCACAAATAGTGATACAGCCTCTTTTACAATCGACAAAACATATCCATCTTACAATTGAGTAGTTGATTGATCTTATTATAGTGGGTCTGTTGCCATCACATATAGCGATGACAATTTAAGTACAGCCACATTAAATTGAGCTCCATACGCAAGTTGAGATAGTATCTCAACTGATGATGATTATGTATTTTATATAGATGATTTAGCTTGAAATAGCCATACAATTAGTTTTGTGGTAGATACAATATCTCCTACAGCAAGCGTTTCTTATTCGCCAGCTACTCTTACAAATACAGATGTAATTGCTACTCTTACATGAGCAAATGAAATTATTATTATAGATAGCGTTGGATGATCTGGTCACACCTTTACATGAAATGATACTCATTTATTCCAATTTCATGATTTGGCCTGAAATACATGAGAAGTGTTGGCTACTGTAGATTGGATTGACAAGATACCACCGCAACTTACTGGGACCTCAGTGATTACTACCAATAACTCAAATACTTGATATTCAAAAGCATGAGACACTATCATGATTACATTTTCTGTCACAGAAGATTTAATGTCCAATCCTGCAGTTGAGATAGATTGATGATGAGTTATGAGTTTTATGGGTGAAATCGACAATACCTATATTTATAGTCGTAACATGACATCTGGCGATCCTGATTGAGTTATCTCTATCAATATTTCTATGGAAGATCTAGCCACAAATACAAATTCTGAATCAGAAGCTTCTACTATAGTTTTTGATAAAACAGCACCAGCTGGCATATCTATTATCACACCTAGCAACGAGCAATGGTTAAAATGATCAAATTGAGTAGATCCAAGCATAAACTTTGAAATTACACGAAGCGCTTGAACAGAAACCAATTATTGATCTAAACCACTACAAATACAATATTCTAGTCTATGAGATTTTTCTGATACATACAATATTTCTACATGAACAGAAAATGATGGCTCATATTTGTGGACTATACCAGCTTGATATAATACAGATACTGCATTAATTAGAATTATGGCTACTGACCTTGCAGGTAACTCAACCACATTTGTTGGTAATTCTTTCAATATTGATAGTATCAAGCCTACAGAGATTACTATTACTACACCAAACTGACTGGAATATTTAAAATGAGGAGATGAATATGATATTTCATACAACTGATGAGTAGAAAGTAATATAGCATCAAAGCAATATAGTCTTTACAGAGCTTGAATATTCAACAGAAATTTAAGTGTTACACCACAAAATAAGCGAATAGTTCCATCAGACCTAAATAGTCAAAATATGACCATGAAAATTACAGTTACTGATCAAGCTTGATGGTTCAATGATTGAGATAGTTTAGAGTTTACTATAGACAATACAGATCCAATTTTATCATTTTCAAACAATAGTACTTGGACCAATTCTACCATAGTATGAAACACTTCAGTATCTGATAATTTTGCATTGCGATTGACTGGTAGTGTGGCAGTATACAAAGATACTGCATTCACAAGTTCTTGTAATGGATGAACATTAACAGTTCCAACTTATTCATCTGATGGTACTTATACATCTTATGCTTGTGTAGCGGATAGAGCAGGAAATGTTATTACATGACAACAAACTTATAATATAGATAAGACCAATCCTTTTGTAAATGCTGGTCTAGATCAGATTGTAAATTGAGTTAGTACACAAGATACAGATATATATGATGTATTGTCTTGATGAGTTATGTCAGATATAGATACTATATTGCGAAGTCAAATTTCAGGTCCATGAACAGCATCATTCAATCCTTCAGATACTTGAAATACAGATATTACTGCTAGTGCTGATGGTGATTATGTGCTTCAACTTACAGTTTCAGACAATGCATGAAATACAGGTAGTGATACAATCAATTTTACTCGAGATACAGTAGATCCTGTCATTACATGATCAACAGTTACAAATACCAATACATCAAGTCCAGCTTATTCTTTTCAATCAAATGAAACTTGATACATATCATATAGCTGACTTTGTGCCAATTGAAACATATCAAGTGTATCTATTTGAACCAATTCTTTTCATTATTCATCTAGATGAGAAGCTACATACAACAATTGTAAACTTATAATAAGTGACTTAGCGTGAAATCAAGTAGTACATAATGTTCCTTCATTTACAGTAAGTATACCTTCATGAGGTGGTGGATGATGAGGATGATGATCTAGGCAAGATGATTGTGAATTACCATCAGATTTACCTGGTGCCAATGAAGAATGAGTAGATTATTCTGATAGTAGATACGATGATACTTGCTTAGCGGAAATAGAAGATGAAGAGGAAGAGGAGGAAGAAGATGAGCTTGAAGAATTAGAAGAAGAAGTAATTGAATTGTTTGAACCCAATATAGACAAATCTTACATATTAAGTTTGATCAATATCCCAAGTTTTGATGACTCTACCATCGAAAATTCTATGCCAATAATTTCAGATTACATATCTGACAAAATAATCCAAAGAATCATACCTGACGATGAAATAGATCCACTTGTTTACTATTTTAATTCTTTTTTGTCTAATTTTGCAGACTATAAAAACAATTGAAATGAGGCTGCCCAAGATGAAGCTATACAAAACATATCTACTTTTATGTCACACCTCAACAATTATTCTGAATATTCTATACCAAATTGATCTGACGAATTATCAAATGCTATTAGCTTCCTATACCAAAACTGATTGACAATATATTCCGACAAATCTTCTTTTATGCCAGATACTTTTATCACAAGAGAGCAGGCAGCAAAGTTTTTGTCAGTATATGCTGAGGATTTCAAACAAATGTCACCTGATCTAAGTAAAACCTTTGTTTTCACAGATATAAATGATTGAGATCCGACACTTAGAGATTATATTACAAAATCTTATCAAATGTGAATTTTTAATTGATATTGAAGTGTGTTTAAACCCCATTGGAATCTTACAAAATGATGAGCTATAGCGGTTTTACTTAGGATCCATTTGTGAGAATCATTAAATGAATATAATTATCCTCGATACAAAGAATATTATCTTCGTGCTAAAGAGCTCTGAATAACAAACGATCCTAATATACGAAACTTTGATTCCAATATTACTAGAGGTGAGCTAGCTTTGTTTATATATAGGATATCGCAGCAATAAAAAAAACCATTATTTTACAAAAACAAAAACAATAGGACGATTTATCCGTCCTATTGTTTTTTATTATTTTATTTATTGTTTTGTGATTAAGACACAAACATGCTCCAAATCATTTTTACTATCACATATGCAAAGCTTATTACCAATATTCAAAATACTACTTTACCCAATGTACCATTAAATTTGAAGTGTTCGGTAGCTTTTTTGTATCCATAATATATTATCATCAAACCTCATATCAGCAAAGCTATTTGCCCCAAAAATTTTACTAGATATACAGCGTAGTCCAATATAGTATCCCAAGTCATTATTCATGAAGCAAATTGATCGCCCAGACTTAGGTCTGATCCTACACGAGTTCTGACTCATGCTGCATTTGTGGTTTCTTTACCATATGCTGTATCTTTGTAACGATCCCATACTTCTCATCACTCTGATACATTTTCTACTATATTTCCTATGCTTTGATTTGTATTTTCTGGTATAATCTCAAAATCCACATCTTCTGCGATTGATATACTATTTATCATCAACAATAACATAAGCATTAAACTAAATATCAATTTTTTCATTCACATATTTTTATAGATAAAACTATTATTTACATTTTGGTTGTAATTTACTTACAGCTTTGTTTACTTCTACAAAGATATTCTTTATATTAAATACTAATTGTTGTAAAGATATCAACTTATTTTGTATAAAATAATTGTCTAGATAGGATTTTACATTGTTATAAAGTAATTTGTTACCTTTATTCATTATGATTGCTTTAGTATATTCATATTCTTTGTATATTCTGTTTTTTGTCATGTTTTCACAATCTAGATATGCTTGATACATCATATCATAACTATCCTCTGATATGTTTGCCAATTTATTGTTTGCAGTCAAAAACAATGCAGCTTCGCAAAGTCATTCATACTTTTCTCATAAGCTTCGTTTGTTATAATCTACAAAAGTATCTTCTGTTCGAGGTGGTATACCATCTTTTTGTTGACTTCGTATTTCAAAACTTTTGTTTACTGTCCAATGTTTTTCCCATTCATTTTGTATTTTCAGTGGTACAGATCCATCTTTACTGTTTCATTCTTTTGTAATAAATTCTCTCCATTCTTTTCATTTTTCATCAGGCTCTATTCAATATGTTAGATCTGCTCCATTTTCATTTTGTATTTTAGCGTCCAATCTTCTCATCATTATATCTACGATATGATCAAATATATATGTAGAGCTAGGATAATTTCATTCTTGGTCTACGTTACTACAAAGATCATTTTTATTTTTATCTACACTACAACAAAACTTTTTTATATTTCAGATAGATCTTTGTGCTGCTTCTTTGGGCAATATATTTTCATATTTCCAATCATCTGACACAGAACTACTACTCAAAACACTTTCACAATCTCATCACATATCAGCATATACAAAAGAAAATTGTAAGCACATTATTGAAGCTATTATCATACAATATATTTTTTTCATTTTTCCAATATATACAATTTAAATGATTAATAATTTAATATTTTTTTAATTTTTATTTTGACATAACCAAGCTCTTCTCCATTGGCAGTTTTTTGGAATCAGTAGATTACCGTATCGTCATTCGTATCAAATCTATATTTTCCATAAACATCTCCCTCTGTGTATATTTTTCATTTTGGAGATACATATATCCATACATTATCACCATCTAATATAGCTTTACCACCATTAAATTCACCAAAACTGTCTCCATTTAGATCTTCTATATCCATTCATTCTACATTTAGTTCTACCAATTCTTGGCTTTCCAGTGCTATACTAAACAAGTTATTTCATCATATCTCATTTATTCTCACTATAGGCATCCTACTAAAATAGTCTAACCTTATTTCAACTAGATCTTCAAACCCATTCAATATATATATATTACCATTGTTAGGATTAAGTTTTGCGGCTAAGTTACCATCTGACATATAAAATCATATGTCAGTCCCAAAATCAAAGTATTGTCCTGTTATGATTGTTTGTTCAGGTTCCAATTTAAATTTATCAATATCAACTCATCATATGTTTCAAGTCAACATAGACCATATATTGTTTCTTTGTCTTTGAAATTGTACATATCACTCATCCATGTCATTTTCAATTTCCGCTATAATAGACATTGGAGTAGAGTAGTTTTCTATCGTTTCTGTACTCTTTTCCACATCTATTATTTCTATTTTCGGTATTGCAATTTTTAGATTCACTTGTGTTACTTCAGTATTATCATTTATATCCGTAGCTCCAAAATAATAATTTAAATTTTCCACACCAGTAAAAAACAAATCATTCAATTCTATATATCATGTCTTTTCATTTATATTTTCAATCTCATCTATTATATATCATTGATTATCCGCTATCCACAACCTATCAAGTGCAACATTATCTTCTCGTTTTGCCTGTATTTTATAATTTGTACTTACAAAACCATCAAACAATTCACCCGTATCTATTACACTATTGATAGCAGGTCTATAAAGATTTATAATTGGCTCAGGTCATTTATTGTCAGCTATAATTTGTGGTCCTGCTACGATTTGGTTACTAGAACTACTATCTATAAAATACAAAGAGTCTTCATACAACTTTAATGTATATATCTCGCTATATTGCCAATTTCTTGGTATATCATTTATGGTTAGATTTATTGTATCACTATTTTCTTGATATTCCAGCACATCAAATATTAGATTTCCAATCATATCTTCTGTCCTATAGGTTCATTCTTCTAAGCTAATTTTTGTGCCAGTTATATTGGTGCCTACAGGCACCATTAGTACATATTTTTTATCAAAAATATCTTCATTTCCATTGTCTACTATCAATTCTTTATCATTAAATAGATCTACTCTATGTATCATTTTGACTAGATAAGCATCCGGTTCGTCTCACATATAATTACTATTCATCCAAGATACTTTTATGCTATCATAATCAGCTCCATTATACTTAAAGTTTTTTACCTCTCGTTTATCATCAGCTAGTTTTATGTATATATCATT
>Ga0116151_10000838_pt1 | contig 28484 bp, 26 predicted proteins | sample AD_UKC117_MetaG_FD_89893 | JGI IMG/M metagenome (GOLD analysis project Ga0116151, IMG submission 89893) | Active sludge microbial communities of municipal wastewater-treating anaerobic digesters from Hong Kong - AD_UKC117_MetaG | ecosystem: Engineered > Bioreactor > Anaerobic > Digestate... | reverse complement strand
CGAGACCACCACCGAACCGACGGCTCGAGGACCCATGACCGCCGCGACCCACCTGACTGTGAGCCCGATCGGCAGCGCTGTCTCGTTGTCGGACAAGGTCGCTGCACGCAAGGCGCGGCTCGGTGCCTGGCTGCAGCGTGAGCGGGAGCTGGTCTGGGCCGAGCATCACCGGCAGGCCGCGGCGGCCGAGCGGCACTATCACCTCTGTCGGTTGCAGCACCGGGTCGAGGAGGCGCTGAGCCACTACCTCGACGAGGTGGAGCACGTCGGTGTCGTCCCGCGGGCTGCGGGCGACTGCGCGCAGGTGCCGGCCGAGCAGGTGCTCGGCTTCGCGACGGCGCAGGTCGCCCGCGCGTATGCCGCGAGGCCGGCGCGGATGGCCGTGCGCGCCGATCTCGGAGTGTGGTTCGGGATGTTCGCCCACGACGGCCGCTGGTCACTGCTCGTCGAGCGCAAGCGACGGGTGCAGCGACTGTTCACCGTCTGCTCGCTCGACGAGATGCACGCCACCTGGGCGGTGGTCGCCCAGATCTGCGACACGCCGGTGGACGTGCTCTGCGGCGGCGACTGAGCCGACGCATCCCGCACTGCGTGGAGCGTGACCAGGACCGGTCGCGTGGCTCACGCGGCCACCCTCTAGGTTGGCCCCATGGATGTCCGGCTCGACCCGCACCTGGCCGCCTATCTCGCCGATCTGCGCGAGCGCGGTGTCCCGAAGATCCAGACCCTCACTCCCGAGCAGGGGCGTGCGGGCTTCCGGATGCGCACCGAGATGCTCCGGGAGAAGGCGCCGCCGCCGCAGCTGCCGGCCGTCGACGAGCGCGTCATCGACGGCCCGGCCGGTCCGCTGCGGCTGCGGGTCTACCGCCCGGCGGTCGACCGGTCGCTGCCCACCGTGCTCTACGTCCACGGCGGGGGCTTCGTCGTCTGCGACCTGCACACCCACGACGCGATCTGTCGGCGGCTGGCGGTGGACTCCGGCGCGGTGGTCGCGTCGCTGGAGTATCGCCTGGCGCCGGAGCACCGCTATCCGGCCGCGGTGCAGGACGCCCTGGCCGGGGCTCGGTGGGTGCGCGCGAACCTCGCCGAGCTCGGTGGGACGTCGGTGTGGGCGATGGCGGGGGACAGTGCCGGCGCCAACCTCACCGCGATCGCCACCCATGAGCTGCGCGGCGAGGACGGGCCGCCGATGACCGCCCAGCTGCTGCTCTACCCCTCCGTCGACGCGGCACCGGACTATCCGTCCAAGGTCGAGCTGGCTGAGGGCTATGGGCTCGAGATGGCTTCGATCGACTACTTCTTCGGGCACTACCTCGGCGACTCGGCCGTCGACCGGAGCGACCCGTGGGTCTCGCCGCTGCATTTCCCCGACCACGAGGGCCTGCCGCCCGCGATCATCGTCGCTGCCGGCTTCGACCCACTGCGCGACGAGGCGCACGCGTATGCCGCTGCGCTCACCGCGGCCGGCGTCCCGGTCGATCTCGTCGACGCATCGACCCTCATCCACGGGTTCGGTGACCTCGGCCCGCTCTCCCCGGCGGCTGCCGCCGCCATGCAGGACGCGGGTCGTCGGCTGGGAGCCCGGCTGAGCTGACCGGTGCGAGCCGGCTGCGGGCCGGTCGTTCAGCTCAGTCCTGAGCCGGGAAGGCGCGGCGCAGCGCCGCCGCCACGGCGGCGACGTCCACGGTCGTCTCGCCGTGGGTGGCCCGACGGATGTGCCGCACCAGCCGGTCGGGATCGGCGACGAGGACGCCGTCGACGACGAACTCACCCCAGGGGATCTCGGTCTCGACGAAGCACAGCGCGCCGGTCACCGCGACCTCGTGCAACCCGGCGTCCCGCAGCGCTGCGCTCACCAGCCCCACCTGCGCCAGGACATGGGCGATGAGCGGGGTGCCGTCGTGCTTGCCGACGACGAGCCGTTCCCGTCGGGCGCGGAGCAGCCCACCCTCGACGGACCGGCGGGGCCGGCCTCGGACGTGCTGGGTCTCGACGACGAGCACCTCGTCGCCGGTGCACACGACGTGGTCAAGGCTGGCCAGCGAGCCGCCCCGGCCCGGCACGACCCGGTCGTGGAGCACGACGGCGTCGTCGTGCTCCGCCAGGGCCGCGAGCCGGTTGCAGAGCACCGCGACGCTCTCGACCTCCCGCACCGATCACCAGCCCCGCTCGCGCCATTCGTCGAGGTGCGGTCGCTCCGCGCCGAGGGTCGTGTCGTCGCCGTGCCCGGGGTAGACCCAGGTCGCGTCGTCGTAGACCTCGAACACCCGGGCCAGGACATCGGCATACAGGCTCTCGAAGGACTGACCCGGATTGCTCGTGTTGCCCACGCCGCCGGGGAAGAGCGAGTCCCCGCTGAACAGGTGGGCGTGCCCAGCCGGGTCGCGATAGGCCAAGGCCACCGAGCCAGGCGTGTGCCCGCGCAGCTGGACGACCTCGAGCCGGGCCGCCCCCACGTCGATGACGTCGCCGTGCTCGAGCCGCCGGGTCGGAGCGAGCGGGAGCGCGTCGGCGTCGTCGGCGCCGGCAGCGGTCGCCGCACCCGACCATTCGGCCAGCCCGCGCAGGGCGCGCACGTGGTCCCAGTGCTGGTGGGTCGTGAGGATCGTGTCGAGCCGTTCACCGCCCTCGGCGACCAGAGTCTGCAGCCGGGGCAGGTCGTCAGCAGCGTCGATGAGCAGCTGGGCCCCGGTCGACCGGCAGGTGAGCAGGTAGGCGTTGTTGTCCAGCGCCCCGACGCTGCACTTGCGAATGGTGAGGGTGTCCAGCTCGCGGACGGCACTGGGGCCGCCCGAGGTGACGTGCCCGGCATACCCGGTCATGGTCGTGGTCCTTCGCTCGTCAGCCGCCGTGCGGCAGGGTCGGGAGGTCACCGCGCACGCCGTCGGACAGCCCACGGGTGAGCCAGGCGAGCACGGCGTGTCGGGGGCCTGAGACCGGGGTGGTCGCCTGGCCGACGGGGAATTCGTCGCCCTCATCGGTGGTGATGACCAGGTCGGGGGCCCCGGCGTCGGCCCGCAGCCGCCGCACCTGCTCGGTGAGCAACAGGGCGACGACCTCGTCGGGGATGTCGGCGAAGCGATAGCCGGCGTCGAGGTCGACGTGGTGGATGGCCACCTCGCGCAGCCGCAGCAACGGCAGCCACTCGGCCCGGAAGGTCTGGCCTCTGGGGGTGCGGGAGACGACGACCTCGGCGTGCGCGTCGGTGAGCCGGTCGAGAGCCGCCTCGACAGCGCTGCAGGTGCGGGTGAGGTCGGCCTGCAGCCGGTCGAGTGGCCGGCTCGCACCGAGCTCGATCTCGCTCTCCCGCTCCTGGTCGCTGGCGTACATCGACTCGCGGGTGCCGTCGACGGCTGACCGGACCAGCCGACCCACGCCGTCGGCGTTGCGCGCGAGGTGGCTGAGCACGTGGGCGCGCGTCCAGCCGGCACAGCGAGACCGCTGCAGCTCGTCGCCGGGCTGCAGCCGGTATGCCGTGTGGAGCAGGCTCGCGGTCGCGCCCGGGAGCGCGGAGCGCGCGTCGTGCAGCAGACCCATGGGGGACACGGTATCGGGCGGGTCCGCTGCGGGGTGCCGCGCATGCGGGCACTGTCAGTGCGGCGACCTAGGCTGTCCTCCGTGCCCGTCCCGTCGCCTCGACCCGCCGCCCGCGTGCCCGCTCACGACCGTCTCGTCGTGCACGGCGCCCGCGAGCACAATCTCAAGGACATCTCGGTCGAGCTGCCCCGCGACAGCCTCGTCGTCTTCACCGGCCTGTCCGGCTCGGGCAAGTCGAGCCTGGCCTTCGACACCATCTTCGCCGAGGGCCAGCGGCGCTACGTCGAGTCGCTGTCCGCCTACGCGCGACAGTTCCTCGGGCAGATGGACAAGCCGGACGTCGACTTCATCGAGGGGCTATCGCCCGCCGTCTCGATCGACCAGAAGTCCACGAATCGCAACCCCCGCTCCACGGTCGGCACGATCACCGAGGTCTACGACTACCTCCGGCTGCTCTTCGCCAGGGTCGGTCGCCCGCACTGCCCGGTCTGCATGGAGCCGATCACCCGGCAGAGCCCGCAGCAGATCGTCGACCGGCTGCTCGAGCTGCCCGAGCGGACTCGCTTCCAGCTGCTCGCCCCGGTCGTGCAGGGCCGCAAGGGGGAGTATGTCGACCTCTTCGCCGAGCTGCAGAGCAAGGGCTTCGCCCGGGCTCGGGTCGACGGCGAGGTGATCTCGCTGACCGAGCCGCCCTCGCTCGAGAAGCAGGTCAAGCACACCATCGAGGTCGTCGTCGACCGGCTGGTCGCCAAGGGGGCGGACGCCGATGCCAAGCGCCGGCTCACCGACTCCGTCGAGACCGCGCTGCTGCTGGCCGGCGGGGTGCTGCTCGTCGACTTCGTCGACCGGGACGAGGCGGATCCCCAGCGCACCAGGCGCTTCTCCGAGCGGATGGCCTGCCCCAACGACCACGCGCTCACGGTCGACGAGGTCGAGCCCCGGTCGTTCTCCTTCAACTCGCCGTTCGGCGCCTGCCCCACGTGCAGCGGCCTGGGCACCGAGCTGCAGGTCGACCCCGAGCTCTGCGTCCCCGACGAGGACCTCTCGCTCGCCCAGGGCGCGATCGTCCCGTGGGGCACCGGGTCCGGGTCGGCCGACTACTTCCAGCGCGTGCTGCAGGCGCTCGCCGACGACCTCAAGTTCAGCCTCGACACGCCGTGGCGGGCGCTGCCGGAGCGGGCCAAGGAGGCGCTGCTCTTCGGCAAGAACTACAAGGTGCACGTCCGCTACCGCAACCGCTACGGCAGGGACCGGTCCTACACGACCGGCTTTGAGGGCGTCGTCCCCTTCGTCAAGCGACGCCACTCCGAGACCGACTCGGACTGGAGCCGGGAGCGCTACGAGGGCTACATGCGCGAGGTCCCGTGCCCGGCATGTCAGGGCGCCCGGCTCAAGCCCGAGTTCCTGGCCGTGCTCGTCGGCGGCAAGAACATCGCCGAGGTATGCCGCCTGGCCATCAACGAGTGCGCGGCCTTCCTCGCCGGCGTCGACTTCACCGACCGCGAGCGGCAGATCGCCGAGCGGGTGGTCAAGGAGATCGCGGCCCGGCTCGGCTTCCTGCTCGACGTCGGGCTCGACTACCTCTCCCTCGACCGGCCGGCGGGCACGCTCTCCGGCGGCGAGGCGCAGCGGATCCGGCTGGCCACCCAGATCGGCTCCGGTCTCGTCGGCGTCCTCTACGTGCTCGACGAGCCGTCCATCGGGCTGCACCAGCGGGACAACCACCGGCTCATCGAGACGCTCACCCGGCTGCGCGACCTCGGCAACACGCTCATCGTCGTCGAGCACGACGAGGACACCATCGCCACCGCCGACTGGGTCGTCGACATCGGGCCGGGCGCGGGGGAGCACGGCGGGCACGTCGTCCACTCGGGCCCGGTCGCGGGCCTGCTCGCCCACCCCGACTCGATCACCGGGAAGTACCTGTCCGGCCGCAAGGAGATCGCGCTGCCGCCGGTGCGCCGGCCGCAGGACGGCCGGGTGGTCACGGTCGTCGGGGCCCGTGAGAACAACCTGCGCGACGTCACGGTGTCCTTCCCGCTGGGCAACCTCGTCGCGGTGACGGGCGTCAGCGGGTCGGGCAAGTCCACGCTCGTCAACGACATCCTCTACACGGTCCTGGCGAACAAGCTCAACAAGGCCCGCCAGGTGGCCGGCCGGCACAAGACGGTGACCGGGCTCGAGCACCTCGACAAGGTCGTGCACGTCGACCAGAGCCCGATCGGGCGCACGCCGCGCTCGAATCCGGCCACCTACACCGGCGTCTTCGACCACATGCGCCGCCTCTTCGCCGAGACGACCGAGGCGAAGATCCGTGGCTACCAGCCGGGCCGCTTCTCGTTCAACGTCAAGGGCGGGCGCTGCGAGAACTGCTCCGGCGACGGCACGATCAAGATCGAGATGAACTTCCTCCCCGACGTCTACGTGCCCTGCGAGGTCTGTCATGGGGCGCGCTACAACCGGGAGACCCTCGAGGTGCACTTCAAGGGCAAGACGATCGCCGACGTCCTCGACATGCCGATCGAGCAGGCGGCCGAGTTCTTCGCCGCGGTGCCGGCGATCGCCCGGCACCTCACGACACTCGTCGACGTCGGGCTGGGCTACGTCCGGCTCGGGCAGCCGGCCCCGACGCTGTCCGGCGGTGAGGCCCAGCGGGTCAAGCTGGCCGCCGAGCTGCAGAAGCGCTCGTCCGGACGCACGATCTACGTCCTCGACGAGCCGACCACCGGTCTGCACTTCGAGGACATCGCCAAGCTGCTCGGGGTGCTGCAGGGCCTCGTTGACAAGGGCAACACGGTCATCGTCATCGAGCACAACCTCGACGTCGTCAAGTCGGCCGACTGGATCGTCGACCTCGGTCCCGAGGGCGGCAGCCGAGGTGGTGAGGTGATCGCCGAGGGCACGCCGGAGCACGTTGCCGCCCAGGCCGATTCGCACACCGGTCGGTTCCTCGCCCCGGTCCTCGCCAAGAGCAGCACCGGGGCGCCGCAGGCCCGCCCCAGCGTCGCCCGCGCCGGCAACCGGGCGGTGGCCGCGCGAGCGACGACGAAGGCGGCGACCACTGCGGCCTCGACGGCGAAGGCATCGACGCCGAGGAAGACGACGGCGACGAAGACGACGACGAAGCCGGCAGCGACGACCACGAAGGCCAGTCCGGCGCGGGCTGGGAGGAAGCGGCATACCGGATGAGCGAAGGCCAGGTCGACCTGCCGGTCGACTGGGCGCGGCGGATCGACAAGCTGCCCGCCGACGGCGGCCCGTCGGGCTCGGCGTGGCTGCGCCGCCTGCCGGGACTGCTGGCCGAGGTCCTCGAGCGCTGGTCCGTGCAGGTCACCGGACCGCCGATGACCGGGCGGACCGCACTGGTCGTCCCGGTTCGGCGCGACCAGATCCCACTCGTCGTCAAGGTGGTCTGGCCACAGCCGGAGACGGCGGCCGAGCATCTGGCCCTGCGCGCCTGGGCGGGACGTGGCGCGGTGCGCCTCGTCGCGGCCGAGCCGAGCTCCGGCGCGCTGCTGCTCGAGCGGCTGGACCCGCAGCGCACCCTCGCCCACGTGCCGACCGACGACGCATGCGGGGTCATCGGCAGCCTGATGAGCCAGCTGCACGTCCCGGCCCCGGCGTCCATCCCGACCGTCGCCGAGCATCTCGAACGGCACCTGCCCACTCTGGAGGGGGGCGTGGCAGCAAGCGGGGTGCCGCGCCGGATCGTCACACGCACCCTCGGCCTGGCTCGGGAGCTCCTCGCCGAGCCAGGCGTGCCCCGGCTGCTGCACGGCGATCTGCGTGTCGACAACGTCCTCGGCGGCCGAGTCGGGGCCGAGGACGAGTGGGTGGCGATCGACCCCCAGCCCCTCGCCGGGCACCCAGGCTTCGATCTGCAGCCCCTGCTGTGCAGCCGCTTCGACGAGCTCGGCACCGGCTCAGCGCTACGTTGGGCGGTGCGACACCGGCTCGAGCTGGTCGCCGACTCCTCCGGTATCGATGACGAGCAGCTACGGCTCTGGTCCCTCGTGCGCACCGGCCTGCAGATCGGCTGGGCCGCTGCTGGAGGCCACGTCGACAGGGAGTCCCGGCAGATCGCGATCTTCAAGGCCCTCGACGCCTGACCCACCGGGAAACCCATTCGCGCGCCGGCCAGTGGTCGGGCATCCTGGCAGCCATGTGATCCCCTCGCGACGTCACGGTCCCGCCACCACGGGGCCGGAGTCGCTCTGTGACCGACCGTCCCAGACCTCGCGAGGAGCGGCCCATGTTGCGGGCCAGTCACATCACCATCGACACCGACACCCAGCTGCTCTTCGACGACGTCGGCCTGCAGATCTCCGGGCGCGACCGGGTGGGCCTGGTCGGGCCGAACGGCGCCGGCAAGACCACGCTGTTGCGCGTCCTGGCTGGTGAGCTCCGTCCCCGCTCGGGTCAGGTCGTCCGCAGCCCCGGATTGCGGGTCGGCTGGCACCGGCAGACCCCGCCCGACCCGTCGACCACCGTCGGCGAGCTGCTCGCCGCAGCGGCCGCCCACACCACCATCCCGTATGCCGCCCTGCTCGCCACCCAGCAGGACGTCACCGACGCCGCGCAGCAGCTCGAGACGGTTGACGTCACCGAAAGCGCTTGTCTCACAACAGCGCTGGCCCGACTTGCCGAGGCAGAGGCCACCTTCGAGGCGGCGGGGGGCTGGTCCGGGCTGGCCCGTCAGGACGAGATCCGCGAGCGCCTCGAGGTCGGCTCCGGGGCAGGCATCGACGCAGCACGAGCTCTCGGATCGCTCAGCGGGGGGCAGCAAGCGCGGGTCCTGCTCGCCTGCCTGCTGCTGGCCGAGCCGGACCTGCTGCTGCTCGACGAGCCGACCAACCACCTCGACCTCGAGGGGAGACGGTGGCTGGCGGCATACCTCGCCGACTTCCCTGGCGCGGCTCTCGTCGCCTCGCACGACCGCGCCTTCCTCGACCGCGTCGTCACGCGGATCGTCGAGGTCGACGACCTGACCGCCGGCCTCGAGGACTACCCGGGCTGCGGGTGGACGGCCTACCGGCGGGAGAAGGCGGCTCGCGCCGAGCGGCTCGCGCTCGACCTCGAGGCTCAGGAGAAGCGCCGGCGCCGGCTCGCGGAGCGGATCGCCGACGCGAAAGCGCGCTCCGTGCACCACGAGGCGGTCAACGCCCGCAACCCTGGCGCTCGCCGGATCGCTCGGATGCTCGCCCGCAAGGCCGTCGTCCACCAGCGACGACTCGAGCGCGAGATGGGCTCAGCCGGCTGGATCCAGTCACACACGCACCGAAACCCGTTGCTGCTCAAGCGTGTCGACGCCGTGGGCGCCGCGACCGCGGTCCGCGTCAGTGACCTTCCCGTCACCGCTGGCTCGCGCACCCTGTATGCCGCGTCGCTCACCTTCGGCACGCACGATCGGATCTGGCTGCAGGGACAGAACGGCGTGGGCAAGAGCCGGCTCATCGAGGCCCTGCGACCGCACCTGCGCGACGCGGTCGTGCTCAGCCAGACCGACGACGACCTGCCCGGCGAGCGCACCGCGATCGACTCGCTGCGCGCAGCCGTGCCGATGTACGTGGACGAGGCGGAGGCGCTGCTCGCGGCATACGGGTTGGACGAGACGGCGTGGAGCCGGCCGGTCCGTCGGCTGAGCGTCGGGCAGCGCCGCCGGTTCGCCCTGGCAGTCGCCCTCAACACGCCTGCCACGATGCTCGTCCTCGACGAGCCGAGCAATCATCTCGACGCCGAGACCACCGAGCTGCTCGAGCGCGCTCTCGCCGAGCATCCGGGAGGGCTCCTCGTCGTCACCCACGACGAGGCGCTGGCGACCGCCTGCCGCCCGACGACGACGTGGGCGGTCACCCCGACGGGGGTGACCGCCCACGCGATCGGCAGGGCCTGATCAGTCCTCGCCGAGATAGGCCTTGCGGACCTCGTCGGAGTGCAGCAGCTCCTGGCCGGTGCCGGCCAGGACGATCTTGCCGACCTCCAGGACATAGCCGTGGTCGGCGAGCTTGAGCGCTGCGCGGGCGTTCTGCTCGACGAGCAGGATGGTCGTGCCCTGGGATTGCAGCGTCTGCACCGTCGACATGATGCGCTGCATCATGATGGGGGACAGGCCCATCGACGGCTCGTCGAGCATGAGCAGCTCGGGCCGGCTCATCATCGCCCGGCCCATGGCGAGCATCTGCTGCTCCCCGCCGGAGAAGGTGCCCGCTGGCTGCTTCGACCGCTCGCCAAGGATGGGGAAGAGCTCGTATGCCGCGTGCAGGTCGTCCTTGACGCCGCCGTCCTTGCGAGCGAAGGCGCCGAGCATGAGGTTCTCCTCGACGGTGAGGCGCGGGAAGATCCGCCGGCCCTCGGGGCTGTGCGCGAGGCCACGCGTGACGATCTCGTGGGCGGGAACGCCGTCGATCCGCTTGCCCTTGAAGGTGATCGAGCCGCTGACCGGCTTGATCAGCCCCGAGATCGTCCGCAGGGTGGTCGTCTTGCCCGCGCCGTTGGTGCCGATGAGGCAGACGACCTCGCCCTGGCCGACGGTGAAGGAGATCGACTTCACCGCGGCGATCTTGCCGTAGGACACGACGAGGTCCTTGACCTCAAGGATGGCTGTCTTCGGCGAGCTGCCACCGCTCGTCTCCCCGGCGCTGGTCATCGTTCCGCTCGACCCGCTCATGGCTGCTCCTCGCGACCGTGCGCCTCCCGAAGACTGTCGTGCAGCTCCTCCGGGTGATCCTCCTCGTCGGGCTTGCCGATGTAGGCCTCGATGACCCGCGGATCGGACTGCACCTGCTGCGGCGTCCCCTCGACGAGCAGCTCGCCACGCACCAGGCAGAGCACCCGGTCGCACAGGTTGAAGATGAACCGCATGTCGTGCTCGATGACGACGACCGCCAGCCCGAGGTCTCGGATCCGGAAGATGAGGTCCATCGTCTGCTTGGTCTCGAGCGGGTTCATGCCGGCCGTCGGCTCGTCGAGCAGGATGAGCTTCGGATCGGTGGCCAGGGCCCGCGCGATCTCGAGCCGCCGCTGGTCGCCGTAGGGGAGGTTGCGGGCCAGGTGCTCGCTGGTCTTCCCGAGGCCGACGAAGTCGAGCAGCTCCTGCGACCGCTCGCGCGATTCCCGCTCCTCGCGCCGGTACTTCGGCCCGCGCAGGATGGAGGTGATCGCCATCGAGCTGGTCCGGCTGTAGCGGCCGACCATGACGTTCTCGATGGCGGTCATGTTCGCGAACAGCCGGATGTTCTGGAAGGTGCGGGCCATGCCGGCCTTGACGACCTTGCGCGGTTGCGGAGGCAGCACGGCCCCCTCGAAGGTCACCTCGCCCTCGGTGGGCTTGTACATGCCGGTGAGGCAGTTGAAGAAGGTCGTCTTGCCGGCCCCGTTGGGGCCGATGAGCCCGACGATCTCACCTTGGTGCACGGTCATGTCGACGTTGTTGACGGCGACCAGGCCGCCGAAGCGCATGGTGACGCCGCGGGCCTGCAGCACGGTCGCGCCGACGGTCGGCGCTGGTCCTTTCGAGGTGCTCATGCTCGTCCCTTCTCGGCGGCGGCGTCGGGGACGACCTCGAGATGGGCGTCCTCGATCGTCTCGGCCAGCTCCTCGTCGTCCTCATGGAACTCCAGCGCCCGGCGGCGGCTGGGCACGATGCCCTCCGGCCGGAAGCGCATCATGAGCACGAGCAGCAATCCGAAGAAGAGCAGCCGGTAGTCGGCGGCGAACCGCAGCTTCTCGGGCAGCAGCTTGAGGATCGTCGCACCGACGAGCACGCCCGCCACGGTGCCCATGCCGCCGAGGACGATCGCAGCGAGCAGGAAGGCCGACTCGAGGAAGATGTACTGGTCCGGGGTCACCGACACGTCGTGGTGGGCCTTGATGGTCCCGGCCATGCCGGCGAGGAAAGCGCCGCCGGCGAAGGCGAAGAGCTTGAGGCCGAAGACGTTGACGCCCATCGCCTCGGCCGCGCGCTCGTCCTCGCGGATCGCGACCCAGCCGCGGCCGATCCGGCTGTTGTTGAGCCGGGTGAACACGGTGATGACGACGGCCGCGACGACGAGAAGCAGGAAGTAGTAGTTCGCGAAGCGCCCGAGTGGGAGTCCGAAGAGCTCGTGCGGCTCGGCGAAGTTGAACGAGCCGATCTGCAGGTCAGGGATGCCGGGAATGCCGTTCGGACCGTTGGTGAGGTCAGGTCCACTGCCCCCGTCGAGGTTGTTGACGGTGAGCCGGAAGATCTCGCCGAAGGCAAGGGTGACGATGGCGAGATAGTCCCCGGACACCCGCAGGGTGGGGGAGCCGATGATCAGACCGAGGACCGATGAGACGATCGCGCCGATGACGACGATGACCAGGAAGTTCGGCTTCCAGCCGATGGTCGCCGCGGCCGCGTGCGACATCATCGCCGCCACGTAGGCGCCGGATCCGAGGAAGGCGATGTAGCCGAGGTCGAGCAGGCCGGCGAGGCCGACGACGATGTTCAGCCCGAGCGCTGTGGTCGCGAAGATGAGCACCTGGGTCGCGATCGACATGTTCGCGTCCGACCCCTCCTGGGTGAAGGGGAAGAGGAAGGCGACGGCGACCGCGCCGAGCATGAGCACCTGGCGGTGCCGTTGGGACACGACACCCAGCCAGGCGAAGACGCCGAGCTTGCTCAGCGCAAAGACCGCGGTGAAGACGAGGACCAGCACGCCGACGAAGGTGGCGGCATCCTCCTGGCCCAGCGCGTATGCCGCGCCGAACAGCACGGCGGCAAGCAGCAGGATGACGGCGAGGATCTCGACCCAGGAGCTGGTCGCGGCGCGGAAGAGATCGCGGTGCTCCCGATGGGTCATCCGGAAGGCCGCGGCGGTGAGCAACGCGGCACCGACGAGACCGAGCCAGGCACCGGGGTCGACATTGGCCAAGCCGCCGAGCTGCCACGAGATGCCGAGGACGCCGAGGACGGTCAACGTAGCCGCGCCGGCGCCGACCGCCCGCAACGCCCCGGCCGTGTCGGACCACGCGTCGACGCGGGGGAGGATGCCACGGCGGGCGAGGAGCAGGACGATGGCGAGGACCGCGAGCACGAGCACGAAGATCTGCATCGGGCCCGGGTTGGCGGTGAGCGCGACGTTGCCGAGCACGTCGGAGCGGAAGGTCCAGGGCAGGAGCCCGGAGACCACGAGCAGAGCCGAGCCGGCCAGCGCCACCGGCCAGGCATAGCCCGGCTCGGTCCGTGCAGTGCTGGCGGGTGCGGGGGAGTCGATCACGGCGGTCATGCGCGGTCCACCACCCGGGCACCCATGAGGCCCTGGGGCCGGAACACGAGAACGACGATGAGCAGGGCGAAGGCGAAGATGTCCTTCCACGGTGAGCCGCCGGGGATGTACTGGACCGCCATCACCTCGACGATCCCGAGGACGAGACCGCCGATGACCGCGCCGTAGATGTTCCCGATTCCGCCGAGCACGGCGGCGGTGAAGGCCTTGAGGCCGGCGAGGAAGCCCATGAAGAAGTCGATGTTGTTGTTCTGCAGGCCGTGGGCCACCCCGGCCAGCCCGGCCAACGCCGCGCCGAGGGCGAAGGCGACCGCGATGATCCGGTCGACGTTGATGCCCATGAGACGAGCCGTGTCGGGGTCCTGGGAGACCGCCTGCATCGCCCGCCCGGTCTTCGTGCGGTTGATGAACCACCACAGGAAGAAGGCGCTCACGGCGAGCGAGAAGAGGATGAAGAGCGCAGAGCGGCGCACGACGATGTCGCCGTAGGGGGTGAGAGCCGGCCCGGTGACCAGCTCGATCTGCGGGAAGGGGATGGCGCTCTTGGCACTCGGCAGGCCGAACGGGTTCCAGTTGGCGAGGAACAGCAGCGGGTTGTTGTAGCCCAGCCGGATGAGCTCCTGCAGGAACACGCTCACACCGATCGCGGTGATGAGGGGCGCCAGCCGGGGGGCGTGGCGCAGCGGCCGGTAGGCGACCCGCTCCATGAGCAGCGCCGTTCCCACGGCGAAGACGACCGCGCCGATGAGCATCGGGATGAGCACCCAGAAGGCGGTCTGGTTGCGGAAGAACACGAACCAGGTGGTGAACGCGCCGAAGGCGCCGATCATGAAGACCTCGCCGTGGGCGAAGTTGATCAACTGGACGATGCCGTAGACGACGGTGTAGCCGACGGCGATGAGGGCGTACAGCGACCCCAGCGTCAGGCCGTTGAGCAGCTGCTGGAGGAACTGGTCCATGCGTCACCTCCCGGTGGTGCGACGGAGCGGTGGATAGGTCGAGGGTGCCGTGGGGCGCTAGTCAAGCAGCACACAGGGGCGGGCGCTAGGCCCGCCCCTGTGTCTGCTGGAATCGATTACACCGAGAGGATCTTCACCAGGCCCGGGGCGCCGGGCTGGCCGATCCCCGGCCGATCACTTGAAGGTGTCGGTCTTGCTCGGCATCCACTTGCCGCCGTCAACCTTGTAGACCGTGAGGATCTTCGAGGTCGTGTCGCCGAACTCGTCGAAGGCGACCTTGCCGGTGACGCCGTCGAAGGAGACCTTGCCGAGGGCGGTGAGGGTGGCCTGGCGAGCCGACTTCACGTCCTTGGCGTCCTTCATCGAGGTCTTCGCAGCCTCGATGATCGACTTGGCGGCGTCGTAGGCGTAGCCACCGTAGGCAGCGGCCGGGTCCTTGTAGCCGGCGGCCTGGTAGTCCGCGAGGAACTTCTTGCCGGCCTCGGTGCTCTCGGTCGGCGCACCGACCGACGTCGCGAGGTCACCGCCGGCGGTGGTGCCGGCCAGCTCGATGTACTTCGGGTCGTAGATGCCGTCGCCACCCATGAGCGGGACGTTGAGGCCCTGAGCCTTCATCTGCTGCGAGAGCGGCCCGGCCTGCGGGTACTCACCGCCGTAGTAGACGGCCAGCGGGCCACCGGCCTTGATCTTGGTGATGACGCCGGTGAAGTCCTTGTCGTCCGGGTTGATCGTCTCGGCCGCGACGACCTCGCCGCCACCCTTCTTGAACTCCGCGGTGAAGGCGTCGACCAGGCCCTGGCCGTAGGTCTTCTTGTCGTGGACCGTGGCGACCTTCTTGATGCCCTGGCCGAGCAGGTACTGCGCGGCGAACGGACCCTGGACCGCGTCCGTGGTGCAGGTGCGGAAGTAGTTCGCGTTCGGGCGCTTCTTGGCCGCTGCGTCGGTGCCCTGGGTCAACGACGGGTTGGTGTTCGCCGGCGACACCTGGGCGATGTTCGCGGCGGCGAGCACCGGGATGGTCTGCTGGGCGACCGAGGAGTTGAGCGTGCCGACGACGCCGAGGACGGCGTCGTCCGACGCGAGCTTGGTGGCCGCGTTCTTGCCCGGGTCGGTCTTGGCCTCGTCGTCGAGGGCGACGACCTCGAACTTCACGCCAGGCACCGCGTTGCTGTCGTTGGCCTGCTTGACGGCCAGCTCGACGGAGTGCTGGATGCCCAGGCCGAGGGCCGACAGACCTCCGGACAGCGGCGCGATGACGCCGATCTTCACGGTCTTGGCGGACGAGCCACCAGTCGCGGTGCCCGAGCCGGCGTCGGTGCGGCTGCCGCACGCGGACAGAGCCAGCGCGGCGACGGCGACCGGCACGCCCAAGCGGATGATGGAACGCTGCACAGTTCCTCCTGTGATTCTTACGTCGGGGACATGGTCCTGGGCCCTGCACGGGCGCCGGGCTAGGCCGCACCCTACGCACTATGCCCGGGAAAATCACGAGCCGGCGAACGAGTGTTCTCGTGTCGTTATGGGGCGTGCCAGGAGTACTAGCACCAACGGACACCTTGCGCCGCCCGTCCGCTCGCGCCGCATACTGACCCCGGGCCGGGGCACCCGGCATACCGCAACACCCTCGAGAGGACCCCAGATGACCACGTCGCACCCCGACCGCCGCACCGTGATCCGAAGCGTCGGGGCGGCCGGTGCCGTCGTCGCCGCCGGCACCGTGTCGGCATGCGGATCCCAGACCGCCTCGTCGGCCGCGTCGACCGCGGCCTCGGCCGCCAGCCAGGCTGCCTCGAACGTCGGTGCCGCGGTCTCGGACGCGGTCAAGCAGGCCGACATCCCCGTCGGCGGTGGCAAGGTCATCGACAAGGTCGTCATCACCCAGCCGACGGCCGGGACCTTCAAGGCATTCAGCGCCATCTGCACCCACAAGCAGTGCACAGTGAGCAAGATCGAGAACGCGCAGATCATCTGCGCCTGCCACAACAGCGTCTTCGACGCCGCGACCGGCGCCGTGGTCAGCGGACCCGCCACGTCGCCGCTGCCCGCCAAGTCGGTGACCGTCTCCGCGGACGGCATCAAGGTCACCTGACCGACCCGGCGAGCCCGCGGCATACCGGCCCGGGCTGACCCGGAGCTGTCGGCCACCCGACCTAGAGTGGGCGGGTGGCCGACCCGTCCCAGTACCGCCCGAAGCCTGGGCAGATCCCCACGGATCCGGGGGTCTATCGCTTCCGGGACGCCCAGGGTCGGGTCATCTACGTCGGCAAGGCCAAGTCGCTGCGCCCGAGGCTGTCGTCCTACTTCCAGGACATCGGCGCTCTGCACCCCCGGACCGCGACGATGGTGCGCACCGGCGCCAGCGTCGAGTGGACCGTCGTCGCCAACGAGGTCGAGGCGCTGCAGCTCGAGTACGCGTGGATCAAGGAGTTCGACCCGCGGTTCAACGTCAAGTACCGCGACGACAAGTCCTACCCCTTCCTCGCGGTGACCCTCGCCGACGAGTTCCCCCGGGCCCAGGTGATGCGCGGCGCCAAGCGCAAGGGCACCCGCTACTTCGGGCCCTACTCCCATGCCTGGGCGATCCGGGAGACCCTCGACCTGCTCCTTCGGGTCTTCCCGATGCGCACCTGCAGCAGCGGCGTCTTCAAGCGGGCGGGACAGAGTGGCCGGCCCTGCCTGCTGGGCTACATCGACAAGTGCTCGGCGCCCTGTGTCGGTCGGGTGGACGCCGACGAGCACCTGGCGATCGCCGAGGAGCTGTGCGACTTCCTCGCCGGGAACACCACGCGGTTCGTCCGGCGCACCGAGGTGGCGATGCGCGCCGCGGCTGCGGAGCTCGACTTCGAGCGGGCTGCGCGGTTGCGCGACGACCTCGAGGCGCTGCGCAAGGCCCTGGAGAAGAACGCCGTCGTCCTCGGCGACGCCACTGACGCCGACGTCTTCGCCGTCGCCGACGACGAGCTCGAGGCGGCGGTGCAGGTCTTCCATGTCCGCGGTGGGCGAGTTCGCGGGCAGCGGGGCTGGGTCGTCGAGAAGGAGAGCGAGGACCTGCCCTCGCTCGTCGAGCATCTGCTGCAGCAGGTCTACGGCGACGCGGTCCAGGACTCCGTGCCGCGCGAGGTCCTCGTGCCGGTGCTGCCCAGCGACGCCGACACCATGCGGTCGTGGCTGGCCGGGCTGCGCGGCGCCGTCGTCGACCTGCGGGTGCCGCAGCGGGGCGACAAGCGGGCGCTGCTCGAGACGGTGCGCCGCAATGCCCAGCAGTCCCTGGCCCGGCACAAGCTCACCCGCGCCGGTGATCTCACCGCCCGCAGCCAGGCTCTGCAGGAGCTCCAGGAGGCGCTCGGGCTGGCCGAGGCGCCGCTGCGGATCGAGTGCTTCGACGTCAGCCACGTGATGGGGACCCAGGTCGTCGCGTCGATGGTCGTCTTCGAGGACGGGCTGGCCCGCAAGTCCGAGTACCGCCGCTTCCTCGTCCGTTCGCATCTCGAGCCGACCCGGTATGCCGCCGCTGCCGCCGGCGGACCGGGTGACGGGCCGCCGGCGGGGTCGATCGACGACACCGCGGCGATGCGCGAGGTGCTCGGCCGGCGGTTCCAGAGGCTGCTCGACGCCCAGGCCGCCCAGGGGCTGGAGCCCAGCGACGAGGCGGCCGGAGTCGACGGATCGGGGAGTCCGCTGCCTGGCATCGATCCCGAGACCGGGCGGGCTCGCAAGTTCGCCTATCCGCCCAACCTCGTCGTCGTCGACGGAGGCCTGCCGCAGGTGAATGCCGCGCAGGCCGTCCTCGACGAGCTCGGCATCGACGACGTCGCGTTGGTCGGCCTGGCCAAGCGGCTCGAGGAGGTGTGGCTGCCCGGCCAGGACTTCCCGGTCGTGCTGCCGCGCACGAGCGAAGGGCTCTACCTGCTGCAGCGGGTCCGCGACGAGGCACACCGCTTCGCCATCGCCTTCCACCGCCAGCGGCGGTCCAAGGCGATGACGACCTCGGTGCTCGACGCCGTGCCGGGGCTGGGCCAGACCCGCAGCAAGGCCCTGCTCCGCCACTTCGGCTCGGTGAAGCGGCTGCGGGCCGCCACCCCCGACCAGCTGCGTGAGGTGCCCGGCATCGGCCCGGCGCTCGCCGAGGCCGTCGTCGTCGCGCTGGCCAGGGACGGCGACACCGCCGCCCCGGCCGTCAACCTCACGACCGGCGAGCTGCTCGACTGACGGTGATGATGTGACTGAGCCCAGCGGCGCGGGAGCGGGCCCTGGCCCGAAACCCGGATGCGGCGACGGAGGGTCCGCGCTTCACTGGGCCGATGCGGATCACCCTGCACGAGGCGGCTCCGGCTGATCTCGACGAGATCATCGCGACCATGTCGACGTGGCAGGAGGAGGGCGCCTCGGTCCAGCTGCACCCGGGTGACCTCGGCTGGGCCTGGCGATTCGGTGCCCCTGCGCTCGCCGCCACACTGCGTCTGTGGCGCCGGGACGGATCGCTGGTGGCCGTCGGCATGGTCGACCCTGGCCTCGTGCGGATGGCGATCGCGCCATCGGCGGGTCACGATCTCGAGGTCGCGGAGCAGCTGGTGGCCGACCTGAGCGACCCGGCGCGAGGCGTGCTCCCGGCTGGGGCCGGTGCGGTCGAGGCCCGGGTCGGCGCAGCCCTGCGCAGCCTGCTCGCCGCGAGCGGGTGGACCCCGGACGAGTCCTGGACCCCGCTCCGGCGAGACCTCCGCACCCCGGTGGCGGACTGTGGCCTGCGGATCGAGAGGCTCGACGCGGCCCACGTCGACGAGACACTGCTCGAGCACCGGGTCATGGTGGGTCGGGCCTCCTTCGCGAACTCGACCTTCACCGCCGACCGGTGGCGAGCCATGGCGGACTCCTCGGCCTACCGGCAGGCGCGCTGCCTGATCGGCTACGACGGCACCGGAATGCCGGTGGCGGCGACGACGGTGTGGTCGGCCGGCCCGGACCGACCCGGACTCATCGAGCCCTTGGGCGCGCATCACGACCACCGCGGCCGCGGCTACGGCCGGGCGATCGCCGTCGCCGCCGCGGCCGCGCTGCGAGAGCTGGGCTCGTCGAGCGCCACCGTCTGCACCCTGACCGCCAACACTGCCGGGGTGGCGGCATACCGGTCGGCAGGGATGGCGCCGCTGCCGGCCGTCACCGACTTCCGCCGACCCGGGTGAGTCACCACGCGCGGAACGCCCGGCGCGGCGCTCGACGGTCGGCGGGCGTACGGCATACGGTCAGAGCGTGAGCGAGCCCGACCGTCCCGAGAGCGCCGAGGGCCTGCTGTGGCGCGAGCAGGGGGACGTGCCCCTCGTCGTGCTCACCGGCATGAGCGGAGCCGGTCGGACGACCGCGGCCAACGTCCTGGAGGACCGTGGCTTCCACGTCATCGACAACCTCCCGCCCCAGCTGCTCGGCTCGCTCGACGAGCTGCGCGAGCAGGCGCTGCTGCGCACGCCGGAGGGCCCACCCCCCTTCGCCGTCGTCGTCGACGCCCGCACCCGGTGGCTCACCGAGCACTTCGGCAGCTTCCTCGAGCAGCTGCGCGCCGGCGCCCAGCGTCCGGTGCTCATCTTCCTCGACGCGACCGACGAGGCGCTGGTGCGCCGCTTCGAGAGTGTCCGACGGCCGCACCCCATGCAGGGTGCCGGTCGGCTCCTCGATGCCATCCAGGCCGAGCGCGCGCTGATCGGGGATCTGCGCTCGGCCGCCGACATCATCGTCGACACCAGCGGCCTCAACGTGCACCAGCTCACCCAGAAGATCCGCAGCCTGCTCGAGGCCAGCAGCGCCAACCGGGTCCGGGTCGCGGTGATGTCCTTCGGCTTCAAGTATGGGATCCCGCTCGATGCGGACTTCGTCGCGGACATGCGCTTCCTGCCCAACCCGTTCTGGGTCCCCGAGCTGCGCCAGCTGAGCGGCCAGGACCGCCCGGTCGCCGACTATGTCCTGAGCCAGCCCGGTGCCGAGGCATTCCTCGACCGGATGGTGGCCATGCTCGACGTGGTCCTCGACGGATATCGGGCCGAGGGCCGCCGCTATGCCACGGTCGCCATCGGCTGCACCGGCGGAAAGCACCGATCGGTCGCGATGACCGAGGCGCTCGCCGCACGGCTGGACACCGAGCGGGTGGTCAGCTTCGTCGTGCACCGCGACCTGGGGCGGGAGTGACCGGCCCGCGGGTCGTCGCGCTCGGCGGCGGCCACGGCCTGGCCGCCTCGCTCGGCGCCTTGCGGCTCGTCACCGACCACATCACCGCGGTCGTCACCGTGGCCGACGACGGCGGCTCCTCCGGCCGGCTGCGCGCCGACTTCGACATCCTGCCGCCGGGTGACCTGCGGATGGCGCTCGCGGCGCTGTGCGAGGACGGCACGTGGGGGCGCACCTGGCGGGACGTGCTGCAGCACCGCTTCGGCGGCAGCGGGCCTCTCGCCGGCCACTCCCTGGGCAACCTGCTCATCGTCGGCATCTGGGACCAGCTCGGCGACACGGTGCAGGGCCTGGACCTCGTCGGGCGGCTGCTCGGGTCGCGCGGTCGGGTGCTGCCGATGGCCGCCGAGCCGTTGCACATCGAGGCCGAGGTGACCGGCCACGACCCCGCTCGCCCGGATGCCACGGTGACCGTGCGGGGTCAGCACCTCGTCGCATCGACGCCCGGCCACGTCGAGTCGGTGCGGCTCGTGCCCGACCGGCCGCGCGCCTGCGCCGAGTCCCTCGAGGCCATCGACGAGGCCGACTGGGTCGTGCTCGGGCCCGGCTCGTGGTTCACCTCGGTGCTGCCGCACGTGCTCGTCCCCGACCTGCGCGACCACCTCGAGCACACCGCGGCCCGCAAGGTGCTCACGCTGAATCTCGAGGTGCACCAAGGGGAGACGAAGGGATTCCGGGCCGTCGACCACCTCGCGTCATTGTCCCGGCACGCACCCGGGCTGCGGCTCGACGTCGTGCTGGCCGACCCTTCCGTCGTCGACGACGATGCCGAGATGCGGGCCGCCGCTGCCGATCTCGGCGCCGAGCTCGTCATCGCCACCGTGTCGGCGTTCGGCCGGCCCGGCCACCACGACCCGCTGCGGCTGGCCGCGGCATACCGGGACATCGTCGGGCGCGGGCCCGAGCACAGCGAGGACTGAGCAGACGGCCCACCGGAGGGTCGATTGTGGGTTAGGCTGACGCCCGCATTTCGCCACCCAAAGGCAGGTAGTCCCATGGCCATGACGGCCCGGGTGAAGGACGAGCTCTCCCGGCTCGAGATCACCAAGCCGTGCTGCCGCAAGGCCGAGGTCTCCGCGACGATCAGGTTCGCCGGAGGCCTGCACATCGTCGGCGGCCGCATCGTCGTCGAGGCCGAGCTCGACACGGCCAACGCCGCGCGCCGGCTGCGTCGCGACATCGCGGAGGTCTACGGCCATCGGGCCGAGGTCGTCGTGATGTCCGCCGGGGGACTGCGCCGCAGCAACCGCTACGTCCTGCGGGTCGTCGAGGAGGGGGCCACCCTCGCCCGGCAGACCGGCCTCGTCGACTCGCGCGGTCGCCCGGTGCGCGGGCTGCCGCCGAAGGTCGTCTCGGCCAGCGCCTGCGATGCCGAGGCCGCCTGGCGGGGCGCCTTCCTCGCCCACGGCTCGCTCACCGAGCCGGGCCGCTCCAGCGCCCTCGAAGTCACCTGTCCAGGCCCGGAGGCCGCGCTCGCCCTCGTCGGCGCCGCCCGCCGGCTGGGCGTGCCGGCCAAGGCGCGCGAGGTCCGCGGCGTGGACCGGGTCGTCATCCGCGACGGCGACGCCATCGCCGCGATGCTCACCCGCCTCGGCGCCCACGACGCCGTGCTCGCCTGGGAGGAGCGCCGGATGCGGCGCGAGGTGCGCGCGACCGCCAACCGGCTGGCCAACTTCGACGACGCCAACCTGCGCCGCTCCGCCCGCGCTGCGGTTGCGGCCGGCGCCCGGGTCGAGCGGGCCATGGAGATCCTCGGCGCGGACATCCCCGAGCACCTGCGCGAGGCGGGCGTGCTGCGGCTCGAGCACAAGCAGGCTTCCCTCGAGGAGCTCGGCCAGCTGGCAGTGCCGCCGATGACCAAGGACGCCGTCGCGGGCCGGATCCGCCGGCTGCTCGCGATGGCCGACAAGAAGGCCGCCGACCTCGGCATCCCCAACACCGAGGCCTCGCTCACCCCGGACATGCTCGACTCCTGAGGCCTCGCGGACACCTCTCGTTCGCCTCCGGTATGCCGCCCGCTCACCTGCCGTGGGACCTTTGTCCTCACCTGCTTCCGGAGCGTGGGACCGGCTCGGTCCCAGGCCGCGCGAGGACTAGGGTGGAGGCAGTACCACGGGCAGCCAATGACGGCCGAGCCATCACCGGAGCGACGTCGGGACTGCCCGTGGGCCGTCCCACTCCCCGTCGGAAGGATTGGTCACCGTGACCGTCAAGGTAGGCATCAACGGCTTCGGCCGGATCGGGCGCAACTTCTACCGCGCCGTCGTCGAGTCCGGCGCCGACATCGAGATCGTGGCGGTCAACGACCTCACGGACAACAAGACGCTCGCGCACCTGCTCAAGTACGACTCGATCCTGCACCGCTTCCCGGGCGAGGTGACCTACGACGACGAGTCGATCACCGCGGCCGGCAAGAAGATGGCTGCCTGGGCCGAGCGCGACCCGGCCAAGCTCGACTGGAAGGGCGTCGGCGCCGACATCGTCATCGAGTCGACCGGCTTCTTCACCGACGCGACCAAGGCCAAGGCCCACCTCGACGGTGGCGCGAAGAAGGTCATCATCTCGGCCCCGGCCAAGAACGAGGACGCGACCTTCGTCATGGGCGTCAACGACGACCTCTACGACGCCGAGAAGCACCACATCATCTCCAACGCGTCGTGCACGACGAACTGCCTGGCCCCGATGGCCAAGGCGCTCAACGACGGCCTCGGCATCGTCAAGGGCCTGATGACGACGATCCACGCCTACACCCAGGACCAGAACCTGCAGGACGCCCCGCACAAGGACCTGCGTCGCGCCCGCGCCGCGGCCCTCAACATCGTCCCCACCTCGACCGGCGCCGCCAAGGCCGTCGCCCTCGTGCTGCCCGAGCTCAAGGGCAAGCTCGACGGCTACGCCCTGCGCGTGCCGACACCGACCGGCTCGGCCACCGACCTCACCTTCGAGGCCGGCCGCGAGACGACCGTCGAGGAGGTCAACGCCATCGTCAAGGCGGCGGCCGAGGGCGCCATGAAGGGCAAGCTCGTCTACACCGAGGACCCGATCGTCTCCAAGGACATCGAGACCGACCCCGCCTCGTGCATCTTCGACGCCGGGCTCACCAAGGTCATCGGCAACCAGGTCAAGGTCGTCGGCTGGTACGACAACGAGTGGGGCTACAGCAACCGCCTCGTCGACCTGTGCATGCTCGTCGGCGGCAAGCTCTGAGCTGTGCTCGACCAGGGTGCTGAGCACCAGCCCAGCACCCGCTGAACCTGCTGAACCCTGCTGAACACCCACGCGCGGCCGGGCGGACACGGCGCCCGGCCACGCGGCATACCAAGGAGGCACCGTGAAGACCATCGCCGGACTGGGCGATCTGCGCGGCAAGCGCGTCCTCGTCCGCTCGGACCTCAACGTCCCCCTGGACGCCGAGCGCCACATCACCGACGACGGGCGGATCCGCGCCTCGGTGCCGACCATCAGCGCCCTCGCCGAGGCGGGCGCACGCGTCATCGTGTGCGCCCACCTCGGTCGGCCCAAGGGCGCGCCGGAGGACAAGTACTCGCTCGCGCCGGTCGTCGGCCGGATGAGCGAGCTGCTCGGCCGCCCGGTCGCCTTCGCGACCGACACGGTCGGCGACTCCGCCCAGGCGGTCGTCGCCGGGCTCGGCGACGGCGAGGTCGCACTGCTCGAGAACCTGCGCTTCAACGCGGGGGAGACGAGCAAGGACGAGGCGGAGCGGCGGGCCTTCGCCGAGCAGCTGGCCGGCCTGGCCGACGCCTACGTGTCCGACGGCTTCGGCGTCGTGCACCGCAAGCAGGCCTCCGTCTACGACGTCGCCGAGATCCTGCCGGCCGCCATGGGCGGGCTCGTGCAGGCCGAGGTCGACGTGCTCAAGCGGCTCACCGTCGACCCCGCTCGTCCGTATGCCGTGGTGCTCGGTGGCGCGAAGGTCGCCGACAAGCTCGCGGTCATCGACAACCTCATCCAGACCGCCGACCGGCTGGTCATCGGCGGCGGGATGGTCTTCACCTTCCTCAAGGCGCAGGGCCACGAGGTCGGCTCGAGCCTGCTCGACGAGGCGAGCATCGAGGCCTGCCGGGGCTATCTCGAGCAGGCCAAGGAGCGCGGCGTCGAGATCGTGCTGCCGGTCGACATCGTCGCGGCGACGGCCTTCTCGGCCGACGCCGACCACGACGTCGTCGCTGCCGACGCGATCCCGGCCGACCGGATGGGCCTGGACATCGGGCCGAAGTCCGCCGAGCTCTACGCGAGCAAGATCCGCGATGCCAAGACGGTGTTCTGGAACGGCCCGATGGGTGCCTTCGAGATGGCCCCGTATGCCGCGGGCACCAAGGCCGTCGCGCAGGCGCTCGCCGAGGCCACCGAGGCCGGCGGCCTTACCGTCGTCGGCGGTGGCGACTCGGCTGCCGCGGTGCGCCAGCTCGGCTTCGCCGACGACCAGTTCGGACACATCTCCACCGGTGGTGGCGCCTCCCTCGAGTACCTCGAGGGCAAGCAGCTGCCCGGCATCGCGATCCTGGAAGGCTGACTCATGTCCCGCACCCCGTTGCTCGCCGGCAACTGGAAGATGAACCTCGACCACCTGCAGGCGACGCACCTCGTGCAGAAGCTCGACTGGACGCTGCGCGACGGCAAGCACGACTATGCCGCCGTCGAGGTGGCCGTGCTGCCGCCGTTCACCGACCTGCGCTCCGTGCAGACCCTCGTCGAGGGCGACAAGCTGCAGGTCAAGTACGGCGCGCAGGACCTGTCGGTGCACGACTCCGGCGCCTACACCGGCGAGATCTCCGGGGCCTTCCTCGCCAAGCTCGGCTGCGCCTACGTCACCATCGGGCACAGCGAGCGGCGCGAGTACCACGCCGAGACCGACGAGGTCGTCAACGCGAAGGTCAAGGCGGCCTACCGGCACGGCCTCACCCCGATCCTCTGCTGCGGCGAGGGCCTCGACGTCCGCAAGGAGGGCGGCCAGGTCGCTCACGTCGTCGGCCAGCTGACCAAGGACCTCGAGGGCATCCCGGCCGAGCAGGCCGCGTCGATCGTCATCGCCTACGAGCCGATCTGGGCGATCGGCACCGGCGAGGTGGCGACCCCGGAGGACGCGCAGGAGGTCTGCGCGGCGATCCGGACGCTGCTCGCCGAGCTCTACAGCGGCGACCTCGCCGACGGTGTCCGGATCCTCTACGGCGGCTCGGTGAAGTCGAGCAACGTCGCGGCGATCATGGCCAAGGAGGACGTCGACGGTGCGCTCGTCGGCGGGGCCTCTCTCGAGCCGGGCGAGTTCGCGGCGATCTGCCGATTCCGCGACCACGTCACAGGCTGAGACCTGACCCAGCCTGAGACCTGACACGGGCGGGTGCTCGCGCGCCGGTGTACGCCACCACCGGCCGGGGCCGTGTCGTGTCGGCTGTGCGGCACTGGACGCCGAGTGGTTGGTCGAGCCGACGCCCACAGGTATCCTGATCCTCGGCCCACGCGACACGATCGCCATGGCCCGCCCGCCCCGATACGAAAGAGGACCCGACCTCGTGACCGTGGTCAAGATCGCGCTGCAGGTGATGCTCGTCCTGTCGAGCCTCTTCCTCACCCTGCTGATCCTCATGCACAAGGGCAAGGGCGGCGGCCTGTCGGACATGTTCGGCGGCGGTGTCTCGACCACGCTGTCGGGCTCCACCGTGGCCGAGCGCAACCTCGACCGCTTCACCGTGGCGGTCGGCATCGTGTGGTTCGCCGCGATCGTCGGGCTCGGCTTGCTCGAGCGCTTCGCACCGGTCACCACCGCCTGAAAGGACCAGGGTCAAGCAGATGGCCAGCGGCAACGCGATCCGGGGCAGCCGAGTCGGCGCCGGACCCATGGGCGAGGCCGAGCGCGGCGAGTCCGCCCCTCGGATCTACGTCTCCTACTGGTGCGCCAACGGCCACGAGACCCGGCCCAGCTTCGCGCAGGAGCCCGGGATGGTCGCCCCCGAGATGTGGGACTGCCCGCGCTGTGGCCTGCCTGCCGGGCAGGACGAGGCCAACCCGCCGGCCGCCCCGAAGGTCGAGCCCTACAAGACCCACCTGGCCTATGTGAAGGAGCGTCGCTCCGACGCCGACGGCCAGGCGATCCTCGACGAGGCGCTCTCCGCGCTGCGTCAGCGCGGCCTGATCACCTGAGGTCCTGGGCTGCGGCTCGGTCCAGCAGCCAGCGGGTCGCGACCAGCCCGCGCACCCCGGCGGCCGGCACGTCCCAGCGGTCCGCGTCAGGGGTGAGCGCGCGGCATACCGCATCGGCCTTGTCGGCACCGGCGACGAGGAACCACACCTCCCGCGAGCGCTCGAGGCACTCGAAGGTGAGCGACACCCGGGTCGGCGGCGGCTTCGGCGAGTCGTGCACCGCCACCGCGATGGCGTCGGTGATCCGCTGCGCCGGATGGTGGGGGAAGAGCGAGGCGACGTGCGCGTCCGGCCCCATGCCGAGCAGCACGATGTCGAACAGGCCCGCACCGTCGGCGCGGATCGCCGCTCCGTATGCCGCGGCGCTCGCCTCCGCGTCGCTGCTGGCGTCCGGTCCGGCGACCCGGTGCACGTGCTCGGGACGCAGCCGACCCTCGGCGAGCAGCGTGTCGAGCAGCGCGGTGCCGTTCTGGGTGTCGTTGCGCTCGGGGTCGCCGGCCGGCAGGTAGCGCTCGTCGCCCCACCACACGTGCACCTGGGTCCAGTCGATGCCGTCGCCCCCGATGACGCTCGCGGCACCTGCTGCGGCGAGGATGGCCGAGCCCATCGAGCCCCCGGTGAGCGCGACGTGCGCGACCCGACGCTCGGAGACCGCCTTTGCCACGGCGGTCAGCAACCGCACGCCAGCCGCGGCCGCCAGCGCCTCCTTGTCCGGCTCGACGAGCACCTCGGGCTCGGGCCGCTGGCCGATCGGCAGATGCGGGTCGAGCCCGTCGAGGTGCCGCTCGGTCACGACGTCGACTCCGTGCGCGCGGCCTTGGCGGCCCGCTTGGCCCGAGGCGTCGCCTCGGCGCGACTGGTGGCGGCTGCCACGCTGGCCGGTGCCGAGCGCTTGGCGACGACCTTCTCGCGGGCCGTCTTCTTGCCGGCGAGCTTGGTCGCCGCGGCCTTCTTCACGGCGGCCTCGCTGGCCGTCTTCGGTGGCGGGGGAGCGGTGATCATCGCCGCGGCGAGCTGGGCGGATCGGTTGCGCCGCAACCTCTCTGCGCGGCGACGAGCCTCGCTCACCGAGGGCGCCGCGGCGCTGCCGGCGGCTCGCTGGGTCTTGAGCTCGGGCAGGCCCTTGCGCAGCACGTCGGCATAGGTGTCGTCCTCGTCGAGCCGGCGCAGCTCGTCGGCGAGGCACTCGGCGTCGCGGCGCCGGCGCAGGCTGATCCGCCGGTCCGGCTGGCCGGGCTGGGTCATCGTCGCGACGTAGTCGCCCGGGCGCACGAGGTCGATGGGACCGCCCGGCCGCTCCAGCCGGACGCTGCGGATGCCGCTGCCGTGCGGGGTCCGCACCCGGGTCACCGGGACCCGCAGCGCCCAGGCGAGCCACCCGGCGAGCAGGTCGGTGGACGGCGAGTCCGGCGCGCCGGCGACGACCGCCGACGTCACCTGCTCGTAGGGCGGGCCGTCGAGGGCGGCGGCGAGCAGGCCCCGCCAGAGCGTGATCCGGGTCCAGGCCAGGTCGGTGTCACCGGCGCGGTAGCTCTGGGCGAGCCGCTTGAGGAAGGCCCCCGGCCGCGGTGCCTCGGCCGAGTCGGTGATCCGCCGGCTGGCGAGGGCGGCGATCGGGTCGGTCCGCAGGTCGGCCGGTGCCTGCCGGGGCCACCAGGCGACGACCGGCGAGTCGGGCAGCAGCAGCGGCACGACAACACTGTCGCCGTGCCCGGCGAGCCGGCCGTAGAGCCGCAGCACGACGACCTCGCTGGCCCCGGCGTCGCCACCGAGCCGGATCTGTCCGTCGAGGCGGTTCGCGCCGCGCTTGTCACCGAGGACGAGCACGACGATCCGCGAGGGATGCTGCCGGCTGGCCTCGGTGGCCACCTCGATGACGTCGTCGGCAGACTGGTCGTCGACGACGACGACGAGGGTGAGCACCCGGCCGAGCGTCATCGCGCCGACGTCGTTGCGCAGCTGGACGAGCTTCTTGGCGATCGCCCCGGTCGAGGTGTTCGGCAGGTCGATGATCACGGCTTCCTCCAGGCGCGGCCGTCGCGGGCCATCATCTCGTCGCTGCTGCGCGGGCCCCAGCCGCCGGAGTCGTAGGGCTCCGGCTTGGCGTGCTTGGCCCACCACGCCTCGATCGGGTCGAGGATCTGCCAGGACAGCTCGACCTCCTCATGCCGCGGGAACAGTGGCGGGTCGCCGAGCAGGACGTCGAGGATGAGCCGCTCGTAGGCCTCGGGGGAGGACTCGGTGAAGGACGTGCCGTAGCCGAAGTCCATCGTCACGTCGCGGACCTCCATCTGCGCACCGGGCACCTTGGAGCCGAAGCGCATGGTGATGCCTTCGTCGGGCTGCACCCGGATGACGATGGCGTTCT